>Ga0256404_1000558_pt1 | contig 97124 bp, 105 predicted proteins | sample RumenRJG_01DNA_FD_185990 | JGI IMG/M metagenome (GOLD analysis project Ga0256404, IMG submission 185990) | Bovine rumen microbial communities from Lethbridge, Alberta, Canada - RJG_01 | ecosystem: Host-associated > Mammals > Digestive system > Stomach > Rumen | place: Canada: Alberta... | reverse complement strand
ATAATGCGCTTATTTCGGATTGCAAATCCTTATACTCAAATGCGGTCGGATTACAACCACGAAGTGCTCGCGACCGAACGGGAGCCCGAAGGGCAAGCGAAGCGCAGCAAATCCGACCGAACGGGGGGGCCTGGATGATGTGGGCATGGATGATGGTCTAAAAGAATAGGCAAATAGTGCGACATCCGAAAAAAAGTTGTAACTTTGCAGCATGAATGACCAACTAGAATTACACGCGATAGAAGACTCGGAAGAAGTCACGCTGCGCTTTTTCGAAAGCCGCATTCAGGCCGGGTTTCCCAGTCCTGCACAAGGCATGTTTGGCGACACGATCGACCTCAACCGTGAGCTCATCAGCAACCCGTCGGCCACGTTCTGTGCCCGCGTCATCGGCAACTCGATGGTGGATGCCGGCATCAACAATGGCGACCTGCTCATCATCGACAAGTCGCTTGCACCCAACGACGGCGACATCGCGGTGTGCTTTATCGACGGCGACTTCACCGTCAAGCGCATCAGCATGCGCAGCGACGGAGTCTATCTTACTCCGGCCAACAAGCAATTCCCCGAGCTGCGCGTGAGCGAGGAGAGCAACTTCCAGATCTGGGGCATAGTCTCGCACGTGATTAAAAGTCTCGTCGCAGGATAGGGCGCTGACGCGCGGTCAGGGGCCAGGGCGCTATCGCGCTGTCAGGGGTCAGGGCGCTGTCGCGCTTTCAGGGTCAGGGCGCTGTCGCGCTTTCAGGGTCAGGGCGCTGTCTTTATGAATTATGAATTGGGGTACAGATGTACGGACTGATTGACTGCAATAACTTTTTCGTCTCGTGCGAGCGTGTGTTCAATCCCGCGCTCAACGGACGGGCCGTGGTGGTGCTGAGCAACAACGACGGATGCGTCATCGCCCGCAGCAACGAGGCCAAGGCACTGGGCATTCCGATGGGATGTCCCGCCTTCCAGATCAAGGATCATACCGACCCCCGCCAGGTGGTGCAGCTCTCGGCCCGCCACATCGTCTATGCCGACCTGTCGCACCGCATCATGAGCATCATGGGCAGTGAGATCGAGGGGCTGGAGGTCTACTCGGTCGATGAGGCGTTTTTCCGCACCCCCTACGACGATGTAGAGCGCAACCATCAGTTTCTTGCCCGGCTTGTTCAGAAGGTATTTCGATATGTGGGCGTGCCCGTCAGCATCGGTTTTGCTCCCAGCCGCACCTTGGCCAAGATCGCGTCGCACATCGCCAAGAAAGACCCTCGCATCACCGATGGTGTCTACTGGCTGGTGCGTCCCGAGGCCATCGACATCATCCTGCGGCGCACCCCGATTGCCGACGTGTGGGGCATCGGGCGGCGCATCACAGCCAGCCTGCTGGGGCGCGGCATTGACACAGCCTACAAGTTCGCTCAGATGCCGTCGGGCATGGTTCGTGCCCTCTACTCGGTCACCGTCGAGCGCACACAGCGCGAGCTGCATGGCCACGACTGTCAGCAAGTCAACCCGGTCAACATCGCCCACAACTCGCTGATGACCTCACGCACATTCGGCCACATCATCACCGATCGCCGGCCGCTGCAAGACGCCATTGTGCATTTTGCCCAGGCCACGGCACGGCGACTGCGCGACGAGCACCGTGTAGCACAGACTGTAACGACATACGTGCGCGGCGACCACTTCCGCGAGGATCTGCCCTACTACAGCAACTCTTGCGAGATGCGCCTGCGCACCCCCTCATCAAGCGCGATGACGATCGTGCACTATGCCCTGGTGGCGTTCAATGCCATCTATCGCGAGGGATTTGCCTATCGCAAAGCCGGTGTGATGGTGTCAGGACTGGCTCCTGACAACATGGTGCAACTCAATCTGTGGGACAATGTCGATTATGGCAAACAGCGCGCCTTGATGCAGGCCATCGACAACATCAACCAACAATATAGCACTCAGGCTGTGCAGCTTGCGCCAGAGATTGGCCAGCATTCGTGGGCTCCCAACCAGTCGCACCTGGCCCCCACCAGCAAGACCCTGCGCATCTACACCGGACAAGTGTTTGACGAGATTGATAGCGGCACTTAAGCAGCGATGTAGTAGTGTAGTGAAGTAGTAAGGCCGCCGGTCTCGCCTGATGACATCGCGGCATGCCGCATCCCTGCTACCCACTGCCAGTGCATAACGCGGTCTGAACATTAGGTAACGGCCTTACTACCATACTGCTTTACTGCCCATACTACCCTAGCAACGTGACAGTCAAGTGCAGTTTTTTGTGCCATAGCCAAAAAATATTACCTGGATATCACCGGAAGTAGTTGATAATTTTGTACCTTTGCCAAAAATTTTTAAACCATTGCACCAGCATGCTCCAGATTCGCTGTAAAAACAACAATGTTACCAAGAGTTTTCCCGAGGGTTGCTCGCTGATTGATGTCTATCAGGATATGGCCGAAGAAATCGGACTGCCTTTTCCGGTGGTTTCGGCCAAGGTGAACAATGCCTCGCAGGGATTGAAGTTCCGCTTGTTCCAGAACCGTGATGTCGAGTTTCTGGATGCCCGCGAGGGTTCGGGTCACCGTGTGTATGTGCGCTCGTTGTGCTTTGTGCTGTATAAGGCCGCAACCGATCTGTTTGCCGGCAGCAAGCTGTTTATCGAGCATCCGCTGTCGGGGGGCTACTACTGCAACTTCAAGAAGCGCGGCAACGAGCCGATGACCGACGATGACATCGAGAGCATCAGGCAGCGCATGGCCGAGATCATCAACCTGGACATGCCTTTCCGCCGCTTTGAGGCCACGACCGAGGAGGCCGTGCGGGTGTTCAGCGACCGTGGCTTTGCCGACAAGGTGAAGCTGATCGAGTCGACCGGGCAAATCTACACCGACTACTATATGCTGGGCGACACAGTGGACTATTATTATGGGCCGCTGGTTCCGTCGGCGGGCTACCTGCGGGTGTGGGGGCTGGAGCGCTACAACGAGGGCCTGCTGCTGCGTGTGCCCGACAAGAAGAACCCGCTGGTGCTGGCTGAGAAAATCGACCAGCCGCGCACCTACGAGATGTTCAGCGAGAAGCTGCGTTGGGACATCATCATGCGCCTGAGCAATGCCGGCGACGTCAACCGTGCTGTGCTGCGCGGGCGGGCGTCAGAGCTGATCAAGGTCAGCGAGGCACTGCAGGAGAAGAAGATTGTGCAGATTGCCGAGGAGATCGATCGGCGCTTTCACGCCGAACACGACCCCATCCGCATCGTGCTCATCACGGGGCCGTCAAGCTCGGGCAAGACCACGTTCTGCAAGCGGTTGTCCATCCAGCTGATGGCTTGTGGGCTGCGCCCCGTGTCGTTCTCGACCGACGACTATTTTGTCAACCGCGTCGACACGCCGTTGCTGCCCAACGGGCAGTATGACTTCGACAACATCGAGGCTGTCGAGTATAAGCTGCTTGAGGACCACTTGTCGCGCCTGATGCGTGGCGAGCGTGTCGAAATTCCGGAGTATAACTTCACCACCGGCAAGCGCGAGTACAACGGCAAGCGGCTCAAGCTGCAGAACGACAGTGTGCTCATCATCGAGGGCATCCATGCGCTAAACCCGTTGCTGACCGAGCAGATTGCCGACTCGGCCAAGTTCAAGATTTTTGTCTCGGCGTTGACCAGCATCTCGCTCGACGACCACAACTGGGTGCCCACCCACGACAACCGGCTGCTGCGCCGCATCATCCGCGACTATAACAAGGGTGCCTTCTCGGCACGCGAGACCATCGCCATGTGGCCCAATGTATGCGAGGCCGAGGAACAGTGGATTCTGCCGTTCCAGGAGTCGGCCGACGTGATGTTCAACTCGGCGCTGAACATCGAGTTTGCCGTTTTGCGCCCACATGCCGAGATCATCCTGCAGTCGGTGCCCAAGAATTGCCCAGAGTACAGCGAGGCTCACCGCCTGCTCAAATTCATCCACTACTTCATCCCGGTCGACGACAAGGAGATTCCGCCCACGAGCATCATGCGCGAGTTTGTGGGTGGCTCAAGTTTCAAGTATAACTTCCATGTCTCGGCCTACGAGTAACTTGCCCCATGCCGAACTCAATGCTCGGACATTTTATTATTCATACTGTAGGTAGGCTGCAAGAACGCCAGGCCAAGGTATCGACTCCACTACCCTACTACTCTACTACTCCACTACTTTCATTCTGACAACCGATAATGGAGAACAACAAACAACAGCAGCTCGACTGGCGCTATCTGCGCATGGCTCAGATCTGGGCCGAGAACTCCTATTGCCGCCGCCGTCAGGTGGGCGCACTGCTGGTCAAGGACAAGATGATCATCAGCGACGGATATAACGGAACGCCAGTGGGCTTTGAGAACATCTGTGAGGAGGATGACGACCACACCAAGCCATACGTGCTGCATGCCGAGGCCAATGCTATCACCAAGGTTGCCCAGAGCAACAACAGCAGTCGCGGTGCCACCCTGTATGTGACCACATCGCCCTGCATCGAGTGCTCGAAGCTCATCATCCAGGCTGGCATCAGACGTGTGGTGTTTGGTGAATATTACCGCATCACCGATGGGGTGGAACTATTAAAGCGCGCCGGCATCGAAGTCGTACAACTGCAACAGCATGAGAATTGAAAATTGTGAATTGAATAAACCCGAACCCCGCAACTCAAGATGACTAACAAGTCAAATCAACGCCCATCATTGCTGTGGATGCCACTGGCCATTGCCGTGTCGGTGGTGGTCGGCATCATGATTGGGCACAGCTTCAGCGGCAGTCGGCATGTGGCCGACAATGACCGCAAGCTCAACACACTGCTCAATCTTATAGCCGATGACTATGTCGACACGGTCAACCTAGACCAGCTCATCGAGATGTCCATCCCGCAGATTTTGGCCAACCTGGATCCGCACACCACCTATTTCACCGCCGAGGACATGCGTGCCGCCAACGAGGAGCTCAGTGGCAGCTTCAGCGGAATCGGCATCTCATTTATGCTGCTGAACGACACCATCAACGTCATCGAGGTGATTCCGGGCGGTCCCAGCGAGAAGGTGGGCATCCTGGCCGGCGACCGCATCGTCGAGGTGGACGACTCGGCATTTGTTGGGCCCCAGGTGACCTCGGGCGATGTGATGAAACATCTGCGTGGCGACAAGGGCACCAAAGTCAAGCTGGGCATCAGACGTGCCACCAGCAACAAGGTGCTACAATTCACCGTCACTCGCGGCGACATCCCGGTCAAATCGGTCGACGCAGCCTACATGATCGAGAAGAGCACCGGCTATGTCAAGGTCAACCAGTTTGGGCGCACAACTTACGACGAGTTTCTCACGGCTCTGACGCTGCTCAATCAGGATGGTGCCAAGCGATATGTCATCGACCTGCGCGGCAATGGTGGCGGGTATATGGAAATGGCAGTGCTCATGGCCAATGAGTTCTTGCCCGAGAATCAGCTGATTGTCTACACCAAGGGCCGATACAAGCGTGACGACTCGCAGGTGTGGAGCGACGGTAACGGGCAGTTTCAGGATGCCGAGGTGGTGGTGCTCATCGACGAGTTTTCGGCCAGCGCAAGCGAGATTTTTGCCGGAGCACTGCAGGACAACGACCGCGGCCTGATTGTGGGCTCGCGCTCGTTTGGCAAGGGACTGGTGCAGCAGCAGTTCACACTGCCTGACAGCAGTGCCGTGCGACTGACCATCGCCCGCTACTACACCCCGGCCGGACGCTGCATTCAGAAGGACTATAAGGGTGGCATGATGGCCTACGAAAAGGAGCTCTATGACCGATATCTCAATGGCGAAATCTATAGCCCAGACAGCATGAAGATCGACAAGTCGCAGATTTTCTCAACACTCTATACGGGGCGCACCGTCTATGGCGGCGGTGGCATCATGCCCGATATCTTTGTTCCACGCGACACCAGCGGCATGACATCCTATTATATCGACATCATCAACGCCGGACTGCTGCAGAAGTTTGCCTTCAGTTATGTCGACATCAACCGCAATGCCCTCAATCAGATGAAAGACTACAAGCAATTTCTGCGCATGGCACCTGGCGACGACCAGTTGCTGGGCAACTTTGTGGACTATGCCACCGAGAATGGTGTCACCCCGCGGTGGTATTACATCAACCAGTCTCGTGACCTGATATTAAGCAACCTCAAGGCACTGATTGCGCGCGATGTGTTCGGCAATGAGGCATTCTACCCCATCTACAACCGCAACGACAAGACCATCCAGGCCGCCCTCAAAGCACTGAACAAGCACAAGGCAGCCTTCCCCATCCGCTAGTGGTAGCCAAGACTATCAAAACTCGAAACAAATAATTGCGCTGAATTGCAAAAATTACCGCGTTTCACTTGCCACAACGGAGTCTCCCATCCTGCCGTGAGCACTTCGTGGTTGTTGAGAGGTCAAGCACTCATAGCGCGACATAGGGACTTTGAATTAAAAGAAGGTAGCAGGCGTGTCAAACCCCACCCCAACCCCTCCCCTTTGGGAAAGGGGAGGGGAGCCGGAAAATTGCGCTGAATTGCAAAAATTACCGCGTCTCACTTGCCACAACGGAGTCTCCCATCCTGCCGTGAGCACTTCGTGGTTGTTGAGAGCAGAATAGTTGTAGAATAGTAAAGCCGTTACCCTCGGATGACGGCATAACCCGAAACATGAAATATGTATCTTAACACGTTCGACGATCAATTTATTCCACAAGTCAAGGACTTGTTGCGCAAACAGATGCGCCAACGCAAGCGCGAACTGACCATCGAAGACAAGCTCAACGACGAGCAACTGGTGTTTGGCCTCATTGAGCGGTTTAACCTGCTGGGTGATGCCCGGCACATCATGCTATATTATTCGCTGCCCGATGAACTGCCAACCCACGCCACCGTCGAGCGATGGGCGCAGATGCCTGACCGAAAGATTTATTTGCCCCGTGTCAAGGGCGATGACATCGAGGTGGTTCCATACACTGGGCCCGAGAGTTTGAGCAACGACAATCCCTTTCACATCGACGAGCCTGTGGGCAAAGCGGTCGACCCATCAGTGCTTCAGGCCGTCATTGTGCCTGGTGTAGCTTTCGACACACAGTGCAACCGCATGGGACGCGGACGTGGCTACTACGACCGTCTGCTCAGCACCAGTGGTGTCTTCACCATCGGGGTGGCACACGACTGCCAGTTGCTCGAACACATCCCCTGCGAGTCTCACGACCATCCACTGGACTGTGTCATCACCCCATCAAGGGCCATCATCTCGAGCAACTACAAAAAAGAAGAATAGTATATTCCAGCCAATGAGCAATCTTACACTTATCAATCACGACACCAAGTTGAGCGATATCGTCATTGCCGAGCCCTCGGCGTTGACCGTGCTCAACCGTTTTGGCATCCGCCTGGGATTGGGCGATCTCACCGTGGCCCGTGCTTGCACCCAGTTGGACATCGACCCCAACTTCATGGTCACCATCCTCAACACCTATCTGCATGAGGCTTATTTCCCCGAGCGTATTGAAGCCACATTCAAGGCTTCAACCATCGTCAACTATCTCGGTCAGACCAACAACTACTATATCCATTTCCATCTGCAGGTCATTGAGCGACACTTCGGGTTGCTCATCAGCAAGAGTGACCCTGCCAACAACAACCTGGGCCTCATGCTCAAGTTCTTCATCGAGGTGAAGCAACAACTGCTTGACCGCATCGCCGATGATCGCGACCGCTGGTTTCCGTCGATTCTCGAGGCCGAGGCTACGGCCACTGCCATTGAGACGTTCATCCGTCCAGACGAGGGTGATGTAGACACGGTCGAGGACAAGCTCACTGACCTGATCAACATGATGGTCATTCACCTGTCGGGCAACTATGATGGCAACCTGGCTCTGGCCGTGCTCATGGCTCTGGTAAGCCTCAAGAACGACCTGGTGCAGAATAACCGCATTCGCAACCGTCTGCTCCGTCCCATGTTCCATGTCCTGATCAGTCAATAATATGTCACGCCAAGTAGTCATTATTTTGCACAATGCCATTGAGGCCACCGGGCTGCAGCGCGTCATCGACGACACGTTTGGCATCGATGCGCATGTGGCTCAAGGCATTGACGAATTGCTACAACTGCCTGCCGACTGCATCGACCTGGTTGTGACCGATTCCCAGCACTTCGTCGAGAACCTGCGCACATTCCTGCCCCGCAAAGCCCGTACCTTGGTGCTTGCCGACCAACCAGCCCAGGGCGATGGTGACATCAACATTGTAGATACCCTGCATGGCACCGAAAGAATTGTCGAGGCATTGTCGGGTTTTCTCGGAGACAAAGAAGAAGAGTCAAGTGCCAACCTATTGTCGCAACGCGAGATTGAGGTGCTGCGGCTCGTGGCATCTGGCATGATCAACAAGCAGATTGCCGACTCCTTGAACATCAGCATCAACACCGTCCTCACCCACCGCAAAAACATCACAGCCAAACTGGGCATCAAGAGCGTCTCAGGCCTCAGTTTCTATGCCATGATGAACGGCATCATCGACCCCAAGTGAGGTATTGTAGGACCACCTGTTTGTTCTATTGATTTCGATTAAAGAAATAGTATTATGAACAAGAAATGGACAATAATTTTAGGATTCGTAGCATGTGCTTTATTATCGGTTATCGCTGTTTTCCTGATACTTAACACTACAGGACAGGATGTGATGAAAATGCGCATCATCTACGTGGCATTGTTCATTTTGGGCCTTCATGGCTGTTATCGTGCCTGCTATCATCTGCGTGATGAACATGAAGACGAAATCGATGAGTCAGAACGAATAGCACGTGAAGCAAATGGGCCGTTAGGTGTTGTGGGCAGCTTCTTTAATCCCAAGACCGCACGGTTCCGCACGGTATTTTCGTTGGTTATATTGGTTGTGGCCTATCAGTTGGCTAATCCAATCGTGTTCTGGAGCCTGCTGGTATTACTTGTTGTTGTCAAAGGGGCTGTGCTATGGCAACTATTGCGTTACCGCAAAGCCTATAATAAATTGATTGATGTACAGACTGAGAATCTGATCCATCAGCAGAAGATAGAGCGACTGGTCGATGAACTTCAAGATTACATGAAAGATTCGATTCACTTGACACTAGAGCCAATCAGTGAAAGTCCCATACCCATTGGCTCCAGCAAGTTTGGGGGTGCGCCTGATGTGCCTGCTGATTTTGTTTGGCCTAATGATGACGATGGATGCCCATTGTCATTGTTGCTTCAGATTGATTGTGCTGACTTGGCAGTGCATGACAGAGAGCGCCTTCTCCCTCAATCGGGCAACCTGTATTTCTTCTATGAATTGAGCAAGATGGATTGGGATAATGCCCATCATGGGGTCAAAGTAATCTATAACGAGACTCCCGCAGAACAACTGCATCGAGAGCCCTACCCTGATATGCTCAAAACAGAGAATCGCCTCAGTGAACGCAGAGTTGTGTTTTCTCTGCATAAGTGCCTCCCTGATCCCAACGAAAGAGACTTATCCGATCAAGTTGATGGACAATGCTCTGAGGATGAATATTTTGATGCATGTGATTGGTTTAACGATTTTGGCGATTACGGCTCAATGCTGGGATATGCTAGCATCATCCAGAATCCCATTTGTGATGACTTAGAAAACAATGTGCTGCTGCTTCAATTATTCACGATTGAAGAGACTGACCTAACGTTAATGTTTGGTGATTGTGGTATAATCTACTTTTATATCAGTCGCGAAGAACTTATGGAACGTAATTTTGATCGCGTGGATTTCGAATTACAGTGCTATTAGCATCCCTTATATCTAAAGTAAATGCGAAACTTAACTCTGCTTATATTACTTGTGCTGGTTTGCTTTGTTGCCCGTGCCGACCAGTTGCCTATTGACCCTGAGTTGCATTATGGTACGCTGCCTAATGGATTTACCTATTACATTCGGCACAACGCTACCCCTCCGGGCAGAGCGCACTTCTGGCTTGTGCATAAGGTGGGGTCGGTCATGGAGCAGGATAATGAGCGGGGACTGGCTCACTTCCTGGAGCACATGGCATTCACGGGCACCAGGAACTATAGCGAAGAGCAACTCTATGGCTATCTCACCAGCAACGGACTGGCATTTGGCACCGATGTCAATGCCACCACCAGCTATGACGACACTCAATATTACATCCACAACGTGCCCACCACTCGACAGTCGATGCTCGACTCGGTGCTTTATATCATGCGCGACCTGTCGTGTAACTTACTGCTCGACAGCATGCAGATTGACCGCGAACGGGCCATCATCCACGACGAGCGGACCAACAACAGCACATTCCAGCTGCGCCTGCAAGAACATGCCCTGCCCGTGCTGATGGCTGGCAGCCGATATGCCAACCGCATTCCCATTGGCCTGCCAGAGGTCGTTGAGCATGCTACGACGGGCCAGTTGCGCGAGTTCTACCACCGCTGGTATCGTCCCGACCACCAGGCCCTGATCATCGTGGGCGATGTCGACGCCGCACTCATCGAACGCAAGGTGCGCCGCATCTTCGGGGTGATGCCTTCTCCGATCGAGCCTTCACCAGCTATCGACCTGACGATGCCTGACAACAAAGGATTGCGCACGGTCCAGTTTAGCGATCCCGAGCTGGATGGCACGATGATAAATCTATACTTTAAGCATACAGACTTGCCTATCGAACAGAGGAATACAGACAAATATCTCAAGCAAAACATTAGCAAAATGCTGACATTGTATATGCTCGAGAACCGTCTTGACCGCTTGACCCGACAAGCGCAGACACCGATGCAGACAGTGCAGGTCGATGACGACCACTTCATCGCCACACGCTCGATTGAAGCATTTGTCATCAGCGCGATGGCCAAGCAAGGACAAGTGCTTGAAACATTCAAAATGCTGCTCACCGAGGCACGTCGTGCGGTGGCGCACGGTTTCACCGAAGGCGAATTGCAACTGGCGAAAAAAGCAGTCGCTGCCACCATGCGTCAATATGCTCTGCAAGTCGACCAACATGAGTCGGCCGACTATGTGACGGAATATGTCGACCACTACATGAGTGGCGGCTATATCCCCGGGGTTGTCAAGGAGGTGGAACTGTCGCTCGATGCCATCGAGCAGACATCGCTGAGCGATGTCAACGACCTTGTCAGCCATTGGGTGTCGACCGACAATGCCTGTCTGCTTATTGCCGGCCCCGAAGGCGAGCCCTGCCCTACTGAGAACGAACTTCTGACAACCTTCAACCGCCTGCTGACAGCCGATGTCGCACCTTATCAGCCCGACGACGACATCAGTTCGCAGCCATTGATGCAGGTGGTGCCACAACCGGGCACGCTGACCGAGGTGACTCATGATGCCGATTTGCAGACCACCACCCTGGTGATGGCCAATGGCTGCAAGGTGGTGTTGCGCCCAAGCCGGCTGAAGTCCGGTGAAGTGCTATTTGATGCCATTGCGCCAGGCGGGAGGTGGGCCGTCGACTCGACGCAAACAGCACGGCTCAAGGTGCTGGAAGCCGTCATCGAGGACAGCCGCCTGGGAGGGTTCACCCAGCAGCAACTGCTATCAATGCTTGCCGACAAGCAGATGGCAGTATCGTTTGCTCTTGGCGACAATTATCACGACTTGATGGGCGGGTGCGCTACCACCGACCTTGAGACACTGATGCAGGCCATCCACCTCTATTTCACCGATGTCACTGCCGACACTGAAGCCTTTAATTCGCTCATCGAACGCATGCGATCACAAGTGCAACAGAGCCACGACAAGCCTGAGACTCAGCTGGCCGACTCGATTGCTGTGGCTCACTATGGCCGGCAACCACTGGCCATGTCGCTCACCGAGGCAGAGCTCAAGCAAGCCGACTATGCCGCACTGCTGCAGCTCTATCACCACTATGTGGCACGACCCGACCAGTTCACATTCATCTTTGTCGGCGACTTTGATGTCGACACCGCCACGGCACTCGCCATGCGATATGTCGCGTCGCTACCCGTCGACACTGCGGCCAGTATCTTGCACCCCACCCACAGCATGCGGTTGTTGCCCGGATGGCGCCAATCCACCGTGTGCGCATCATTGCCTAGCGAGCGGGCACAAGTGCAAGTCACCGAGTCGGGTCCCCTATCCAATGGGCTAGAGAACGAAATCATGATGCAGGTCTATGGCCATGTGGTAGAGATTGTGTTCAATGCCGTGTTGCGCGAGCAGCACCAGCTCACCTATGGTGTGAGCGCCACGGCACAGCTGATGCGCGACGAGCCACGCTGGACCCTACAATACAAATTTGCCTGCAGGCCCAATGACGTCGACACCTCGCTCCGTATCCTGGACGAGGCGATGCAGCTCATCAGCGACCAGGGCATCACGCAGCAGCTGTTCGACAAGGTCAAGCTGATGATGATGCGCCGCCACGACGAGGATGTCACGACCAATGCCTACTGGATGAACGTGCTGCGCAATCGTGCCCTGGGGCGCGACATCCACACCGGCATCGACCAGGTGCTGCGCTCATGCACCCTCGACCGTTTTGATGCGTTCGTTGCCACGCTCAGTCACGACACTCATGTCTGCATCACCTACAAATAGTGTCGAAAGACCAAAAAACATGGCCTGGCATCCATTACTTTTTCACAAAAAGCATTAATTTTGCAGCCTAAATATTCTATGCGATGATAGACGTGAGATTCAGCGATGAGATTGTGAAGCATTGCCCTGACATCAGTGTCGGGGTGGTGTCGGCAAGTGTTGTCAACAGCCCGACAAGCGACGAGCTCTGGGACGAAATCGGTGCCGAAGCCACTCGTATCGCACAGACCTACCAACTGCTGGCCATCAACCAGCGACCCGCCATTGCGGCCACGCGCCGGCTGTACAAGGCATTGGGCAAAGACCCAGGGCGATACAGGGTGGCCAGCGAACAACTGTGCCGACGCATCATCAAGGGGCTGGGGCTGTACCGTCTGACGACGCTTATCGATGTAGTCAACCTGGTGTCGATAGCCAGCGGCTACCCCATCAGTGGCCTTGATGCTGACAAGATTGTGGGACCAGTGATGGAGATGGGTGTGGGACGTGCCGGTGAGTGCTATCATGGCATCGGACGGGGGGAGCTCAATATTGAGGGAATGCCCGTCTATCGCGATGCCCTGGGCGGCATCGCCACGCCCACCAGCGACGAGGAGCGCACCAAGTTTACCGACGAGACGACCCATGTGCAAATCTGCATCAACGCTTTCGGCCATGAGATGCCATTGCAACAAGCTGTCGACTGGATGGCAAGGCTGCTGGAACAATATGCCCAGGCCACCCAAATCGTCACTCGCATTGTCGGCACAGTCTGATGATGCCGACTTACAACGAAACTAATAATCACAACAAAGTCAAGATGGCTAGAATACTCGAAATGATGGAAACAAGCATCAACCAGCGGCACATCGCCGACGTGGTTGACTGTTTGATGGACGGCGGCATCATCGTCTACCCGACAGACACCGTCTATGCACTGGGATGCGATGCGATGAACAACCAAGCGATTGAGCGCATCTGTGCGCTCAAGGAGATGAAGTCGGCCAAGACCAATCTGTCGATCATCTGCGCCGACATCTCCGAGGTCGCACGGTATGCCAAGTTTGACAACGCGCAGTTCCGGCTGATGAAGGCCAACCTGCCCGGACCGTTCACATTCATCTTCCCGGCCATGAGCAAGCTGCCCAAGGCATTCAAGGGACGTCGCACGGTGGGCATACGCATCCCCGACAACGAGATTGCACTGAGCATCGTCAGGAGCCTGGGACGCCCCATTCTCACCACTTCGGTGCCTGGCGATGACGATGACTACCGCTGCGAGCCAGGACTGATTGCCGAAGCGATGTCGGGCGCTGTTGACATAGTCATTGACTCCGGCCGAGGCATGCTGACACCGTCGACAGTGGTCGACTGCACCGGCGACGAGCCCGAGGTGACGCGCCAAGGCCGTGGCGAGCTGCAGTGAGCTGTGCGCCCCATGTCGCGTGTACTTATACGCATTGAGCCCGCTTGATTGTGCCAGCCATGCACAATCGAGTTTATCTAAAAAACTGCCACACTCCTACAGTAATTAAGTTAAAGAATATATGAAAAAGCTGATGTTGATATGCTGTCTGGCTGTCATGTTGATGGCTGGATGCAACAAGAAACCTGACAAAACACAAACTGTGCAGGCCAATGAACAAGCTGTGTCGTCGGACAAGGCCAGTGACACGATGCAGCCCCCCATCCCCCAGGATCTCATCCCGGTGACCGGTCCCACGGTGGTCGATTTCTATGCCACCTGGTGCGGCCCATGCAAGCAGTTGGCCCCAAGGCTCGAGACGCTTGAGAAACGATACCAGGGGCGTGTGACGTTTCTGCGCATCGACGTGGACGAGCAGCCTGAGTTGGCGCAGGCTTTCCAGGTCGAGTCAATCCCAATGCTGTTCTACATCACTCCGGCAGGCGTGGTCGATGCCAGTCTGGGTTTGGTCGAAGAGAGCGAGATTGAGGGAAAAATCGCCTCAATGCTTGGCGCAAATCCCTAGTTTTAGCATTGCGAAAGGCAAAAAACGCCTTTTTGGGCAAAAAAAATCGTTTTTTGTTTGCCAGTTCAGAAAAAAGCAGTACCTTTGCACTCGCAATTCAGAGACACCTGTTTTTTGAGTTGCTGAAATAATGGAGCGGCGGGATAGCTCAGATGGTTAGAGCGTCGGATTCATAACCCGGAGGTCCTGAGTTCAATTCTCAGTCCCGCTACCAAGAAGGATATCGCAAGATATCCTTCTTTTGTTATGTTTGAGGGCAGCGATGATTGTGAGAACAAGGATAACACGGATGAACTTCAGCTTGCCCAGCCTTAGCCCTGACGGTGTCAGTCGAGAGGGCGTGGGTTGACGTAGGTGTCGTCGTCGCGGTGGATAAGGAACCCCTCGTCGACAAGAAAAGAAACCATGCTCACGATCTCGCCCCGCGTGAAGGCCAGCGTGTGCAGAAACTCCTCGAGGCGGCGCGGCTTGACCTGCGCCATATAGAGGATGCCGCTCTGCACATCGGCAGGCTGCGTGGCGGCACGCTTGCGGCGGTCGATGCACACGTCGCAGTGGCCGCATGCATCGCCGTCCTGCTCGCCAAAGTAGCGCAGCAACCGAGCCTCGCGGCACTGCTGGTCGTTGAAGGCATAGTCGATGACGGCCTCGATGCGCTGCTCCATGCGTTGCTTGAGGTCGTCGTAGACAGGCCGCGGCAGCAGCACGTGCCTGGGCTCCTCGCGCGACGTTGTGTAGATGACGTATGGGGTGCGCTTGCGCGGCACATAGTGCAGGATGTGCATGCGGGTGAGTTCGAGCAGCGAGTTGTAGATGGTGTCGTGGTCCAGCCCTGTATTGCGACAAATGACATCCTCGTTGATGAACACATAGTCGGCAAACAGACCAGTATAGAGCCGCAGCAGGGCCTGGAGCACACGGTCGGCCCCCGGTGTGACGGTGCGCAGGTCATAGAGCTCGTTCTTATCGGCCAGGATCATCACGCGCGACTGCGAGTCTATCTCCTCGACAAACTCAATGTATCCTGCGGCGGTGAGGATGCGCAACGCGTTGTGGGTGGGCAGCACCGGCAGCTTGAACGTGGTGCAGAACAGGTTGAAGTTGAAGTCGTACATCTTGTCAAACCCCTCACCTACCGCCACGTTGAGGAAGTTGCCCACGCGCTCATAGACGTTGCGGATGAAATCGCGTGGCGGGAATGCATCGGCAATGTGCTTGTGCAGTGTGCGGCGGTCGACGGGTGTGGTTAGCAGCACGGCATAGGATCGCTTGCCGTCGCGCCCAGCACGTCCCGCCTCCTGATAGTACTCCTCAAGCGAGTTGGGCACATCAACGTGCACCACCAGACGCACGTCGGGCTTGTCGATGCCCATGCCAAAGGCATTGGTGGCCACCATGATGCGGCACTGGTCACCTTTCCACTTGTTTTGCTTGTCTTCTTTTTCCTCGACCGAGAGGCCGGCATGGTAATAGTCGGCGCCGAGGCCATGTCGGTTGAGCTCGTCGGCGATAAGACGGGTGCGCTTGCGGCTGCGCACATAGACGATGGCTGTGCCAGCCACCGAGCGCATGATGTGCACCAGCTCGGCCATCTTCTCGCTGGTAGGCCGCACGACATAGGTGATATTGTCGCGGGCAAAACTCTTGGAGAACACGTTAGGCCGCCCAAACTCCAGCCGCTGCATGATGTCATCGACCACGACTGGCGTAGCAGTGGCCGTCAGAGCCAGCACAGGTACGCCTGGAAACAGCTGGCGCACACTGGCGATGCGCAGAAACGACGGTCTGAAGTCATAGCCCCACTGCGAGATGCAGTGCGCCTCGTCGACAACGATGAGGCGCACTGGCATGTGCTTGAGGCGGTCGAGAAATCCGGTGGATCCCAGCCGCTCGGGCGAGACATAGAGGAACTTGCAGTTGCCATAGAGGCACTTGTCGTAGATACGGCGCACCTCGGCGGCCGTGAGGCCGGCGTGGAGATAGGTGGCCTTGATGCCGCGGGCCAGCAAGTGGTCGACCTGGTCCTTCATCAACGAGATAATGGGGGTCACCACCAGCGCCATGCCATCGAGGGCCATAGTGGGCACCTGAAAGGTGATGCTCTTGCCGCCGCCGGTGGGCATCAGCCCCAACGTGTCGCGGCCGTCAAGCACCGAGCGGATGATGTCGTCCTGCAGGGGGCGGAAGTCGTCAAACCCCCAATAGCGCTTGAGGATGTCACGAATCGGCAGGTCGCTCTGCATCGTCGTGCACTCTGATGCCCTTGATGAGCAATTGCACCGACCCGCCCCCGCGGTGCCGGTTCTCCTCGATGGTATAGCAGATGTCAAACGGCTTGCGTGCCTTGATGTGGTCGAAGTATCGCGCCATGCCGAAGGCGATGCCGTTCATGATGCGCTGGCTGTGATTGTCGACCATCTCGAGCTTGATGTGCTCGCTGTTGCGTCCCACAAGCTTACTGGTGCCGAAGTCCAGCACACCACGCGTGATGAACACGGGCTTCTGGTTCTCAGGACCGAAGGGGTTGAACTGCTTCATGCAGCGCAGAAACTCGCTGTTGATGTCCTCAAACATCAGCTCGCAGTCGATGTCCATGGTCGGTGTCACCTGCTCGTCGTGGATGTGCTGCTCGACATACTCGGTGAGGCGCCGGCGGAACTCGCCGATGTTCTCGACCTTCATCGACAGACCCACGGCATTGGTGTGGCCACCGAAGTTCTCGAGCAGGTCGCGACATGACTTGATGGCCGCATAGACGTCAAACCCACGCACCGAGCGCGACGAGCCGGTGGCCAGGCCGTTGCTCAAGGTCAGCACCACCGACGGGCGGAAGTGCAGCTCAGCCAGGCGCGAGGCAACGATGCCGATGACACCCTTGTGCCAGTTCTGGTCGTAGATGACGATGGGTTTCTTGCCCTCGAGGGCATGGGCATGCCGCTCGACAATCTCATTGGCCTCAACAGTGATTTGACGGTCAAGCTCCTTGCGGTTGCGATTGTAGTTGTCGATGCGCTTGCTGATCTCGTTGGCCTCGGCGGGGTCGCGTGTCACCAGCAGCTCGACCGACTCCTGACCGCACTCCATGCGCCCCGATGCGTTGATGCGCGGCCCGATTTTGAAGATGATATCACTGATGGTCAGCGTCTTGTTGTTCAGCCCACAGAGTTTGATGATGCTTTTCAAGCCCACACAGGGATTGCTATTGAGCCGCCGCAGCCCAAAGTAGGTCATGACGCGGTTCTCGCCAGTGAGCGGCACGATGTCGGCGGCGATGCTCACCGCCACCAGGTCAAGCATGGTCTCGAGCTCGTGAGTCGACAGGCCGTTGCTGCGCGCAAAGGCCTGCATGAACTTGAACCCCACGCCGCATCCCGAGAGCCCCTTATAGGGATACTCATCGTCGACGCGCTTGGGGTTGAGGATAGCGGCTGCATCGGGCAGCACATCATCGGGCACGTGATGGTCGCACACGATGAAGTCGATGCCCTTGCTCTTGGCATAGGCAATCTCGTCGATGGCCTTGATGCCACAGTCAAGCACAATGATCAACTTCACTCCAATGCTTGCGGCATAGTCTATGCTTTGCAGCGAAATGCCATATCCCTCGTCCTCGCGTGTGGGGATATAGTACTCGAGCTTGGAGTAGTAGTTCTGCAGATAACGGTAAACAAGCGCTACGGCCGTCGTTCCATCGACGTCATAGTCGCCATATACCATAATTTTCTCTTTGCCACCTAATGCCGAATTCAAGCGGTCGACGGCCTTGTCCATGTCCTTCATCAGGAATGGATCGTGCATTTGGCTGAGCGACGGACTGAAGAATGCACGGACATCGTCGTAGCTCTTCATGCCTCGCAACACCAAAAGGCGCGCGACAGAGGGGCACTTGGGGAACTTTTCGGCCAACTGCTCCTCGATCAGGGATTCTTCGGATGTAAGTGGTAAGTAATTCCATTTACTTATCATTTATGTTATTTTTTATTATGCAGAGCTATGACTGCCGCCCTCTGGCGTCCGCAGTACCGGCAACGGTGTGTGAGTGGCTCTTGCTGGACCTGTGTCCTGCCGGTGGACAGACCAGACTGTGAGCGGTAGTTTATAGCACACCTTGTCATGGATGGCGCGAGGCCTCCAAATGGCATGCAGCATTATGACAATCAACCACTTGACACATGTGCCATGCTCACACATCGTGGCACGCAAGCGGCATTTGTCTATAAATTCCTACAAAGTTATTACAAAAAAACGGGTTTTCAAAATATTTTTTGTCAGAATGCCAATATTTTTGAAAAATTAGCATTTCGCACCAACAATCTATTCAACGAATCCTCTTTCCTCTCCTTTCTCAAAGGATAGGGAAAAAAGGTGGGGGTTGGATTCCCCATCAAACAATCAGTTTCCACCACTTCGGAAGAGACATACCACACCCGCCCCCTCCTAGCTTAGGAGGGAAGCTGGTTTCCATCGTCTGGCAACCACGAAGTGCTCGCGGCCGAACGAGGTTTGTCTCGAGCCGCGAGTTCCGAGCAAGTTACCTTTCCCAAATGGGGAAGGGAGGTGGATAATCTTGGCTGCACTGTTAGGCCGGATCACAAGCCCCTTATGCCTCATTCTGACATATAAGCAGAGCATCCCCTCACACAATAGGGCGAGGGGATGCTCGATGTGGCGACTGAGCTACTGTGCGAGTCGCAGGCCCAGGAACTTGTAGCGGGAAAAAGTGTTGTTATAGGAACCGTTGGCGCGTGTCGAGACGCGACAGAACGACGCGTCCTTGTCGTATGCGCCGCCGCGATAGACCTTGCAGTTCCACTCGTTGGATTCGGGGCCGATCGGGTCGGTGACCGGCTGGTCGGTGGGATAGTTCTGTTGATACCAGTCGTTGCACCACTCCCAGACATTGCCGCTCATGTCGTAGATGCCGAGCTCGTTGGCGGCCTTTTGGGCAACAGGATGCGTCATGCTGGCGCTGTTTCCGACATACCACGCCACCTTCGACAAGGTGTTGCTACCGGCATATTTATAGCCTTGGCTCAAATTCCCGCCCCGGGCGGCAAACTCCCACTCGGCCTCGGTGGGCAGACGGAAATTAGCACCAGTGAGCTCGTTGAGCTTGGAGATGAACTCCTGGCAGTCGACCCACTTAACATACTCCACCGGCAGCTGCAGACTGCCTGTATTGCGGCTGGGATTGGTGCCCATGACGGCCTGCCACAACTCCTGGGTGACCTCGGTCTTGCCGATTTGATAGGACGACAGTGTGACCTGATGGGCCGGTTTCTCCCAGTCCTGAGCCTCGCTGCCTTGCTCAGCAGTGGCACCCATGGTGAACGTGCCGCCGTCGACCTGGACCATGTCAAACTCGACGCCGTTGACTGTGTAGTGCGTGGGCAACTCGCGCTGCGGCGCTTTGCCCAGCATGATGTTGATGACCAGATTGACGTCGGCGATGTCGACGGTGCCGTCGTGGGTGACATCGGCCGCCGGATTGTCTAGCTGTCCGAGCATCACATTGATGACCTCGTTGACATCAGCCACATCGACCTCGTTGTCGCCGGTGACATCACCGTGCACGGCTGCCTGCGTTGCAATGAACACCGAGCAGGCAAGCACCAGTGTTGTAATCATTCTCTTCATATTCTTGATTCAGATGGGTTTGGCAATGAGTTCAAACGGCAATGCCTCGGTGATGATGACCTCAGCAAAGTCGCCAACAGTCAGGGCTTTATCCTTGACAATGAGCACCTCGGGGTCGACCTCGGGAGAGTCCCACTCGGTGCGCCCGACAAAGTAGTCGCCATCCTCGCGGTCGACGATGACGCACATCCTCTGCCCCACCTTGCTGTCTTGAATCTCCTGCGAGATCTGCTCTTGCAGGGCCATGATCTGGTCAAGCCGGTCTTGCTTGACATCGTCGGGGATACTGTCCACAAGGTGTTGGGCCGAGTAAGTCCCGGCCTCCTCGCAATAGGCAAACGCGCCCATACGCTCAAAGCGTGCCTCGCGCACAAACTGCTTGAGCTGCTCAAACTCCTGCTCACCCTCGCCGGGAAAGCCCACCATGAGCGTGGTGCGGATGTGGATGCCCGGCACCTCGCAGCGCAGGCGCGCCAGCAGGTCGAGCGTCTGCTGCCGCGTGATGTGCCGCCGCATGTTGTCAAGCACAGGGTCGGCGATGTGCTGCAGGGCGATGTCCAGATATTTGCAGACGTTGTCGTGCCGCGCCATCACAGGCAGCAAATCGAGGGGGAACTGCGCCGGATAGGCATAGTGCAGCCTTATCCACCCCACACCGTCGATTTGCGCCATGCGGTCGATGAGTTCAGGCAGCGCCATGCGGCCATAGATGTCCAGGCCGTAGGACGAGAGGTCCTGGGCGATGACGTTAAACTCCTTGACGCCCTGCCCCACCAGGTGACGCACCTCGTCAAGCAGCTGCTCGATGGGCACCGAGTGGTGCCGCCCGGTGATGAGCGGTATGGCACAGAAGGCGCAGAAGCGGTTGCAGCCCTCCGAGATTTTGAGGTAGGCATAATGCCCGGGGGTGGTGAGGCAGCGCTCACGCGCCAGGTCGTCGCGATAGCCTTTGCCCAGGTCATCGAGCAACTGTGGCCAGCTGAACTTGCCATAGAACTTGTCGACCTCGGGCAGCTCATCGACAAGGTCGGCCATGAAACGCTCGGCCAGGCATCCCATGACATAGAGCTGCCGTATGCGACCTTTGCGTTTGGCCTCGCCCAGCTCGAGGATGGTGTTGACCGACTCGGCCTGGGCATCGGCGATAAATCCGCAGGTGTTGACCACGACCACCTCGGCATCGATGCGCCGCGGGTTGTGCTCGATGGTGTAGCCGGCTGCTTGCAGCTGTCGCAACAGATGCTCGCTGTCGACCAGATTTTTGGAACAGCCGAGCGAGATGACCTGTACTTTGTTTTTGCGCATACTAGCCTTCTACTTACCAAACAACGACCGGACAAACTCCTCGCGACGGAACACCTGCAGGTGGTCCATGCCCTCGCCCAGGCCGATATACTTGACTGGAATCTGGAACTGGTCGCTGATGCCGATGACCACCCCACCCTTTGCCGTTCCGTCAAGCTTGGTGATGGCAAGGGCATTGACCTCGGTGGCCGCGACAAACTGCTTGGCCTGCTCAAAGGCGTTCTGCCCCGTGCTGCCGTCCAGCACTAGCAACACCTCATGCGGCGCGTCGGGCAGCACCTTGCGCATGACATCCTTGATTTTAGTGAGCTCACGCATCAGCCCGACATTGTTGTGCAAGCGCCCGGCAGTGTCGATGATCACAACGTCGGCCCCCTGCGCCTTGGCACTGGCCACGGCATCGTAGGCCACACTGGCCGGGTCGGTGCCCATCTTGTGCTTGATCACTGGCACATCGACGCGTTGTCCCCAGATCTCGAGCTGCTCGTCGGCGGCAGCACGATAGGTGTCGGCTGCGCCAAGCACCACCTTGTTGCCTGCCTGCTTGAACTGATAGGCCAGCTTGCCGATGGTGGTGGTCTTGCCCACGCCGTTGACACCGACGACCATGATCACGTAGGGTTTTTTGTCGTCAGCGACGGTGAAGTCCTCCATACCGACATTGTTGTTGTCGGCCAGCATCTGGGTGATCTCGTCACAAAGCAGGTCGTTGAGCTCGCTTGTGCCGACATACTTGTCACGCGCCACACGCTTCTGTATGCGGTCGATGATTTTGAGGGTGGTTTCGACGCCCACGTCGCTGGTGATGAAGACCTCCTCGAGGTTGTCGAGCACATCGTCGTCGATGGTGCTTTTTCCTGCCACGGCATGTGCAATCTTTGCGAACACGCCCTGCTTGGTCTTCTCCAGGCCCTGGTCCAGGGTCTCCTTCTTCTCACGGCTGAAGAATGAGCGGAAGAACCCTTTCTTCTTTGGTTCTTCGGCAGGCTTGTCGGTCTCGGGCTGCTCGACCATGGGCTTTTCGGCCACCTGCTGTGCGACAGCAGTGGTCTCATCATGCTGACTGTCAGCCTGGTCAGCCTCGGGCTGTCGTTGTGGTTCGCCAGCGGGTTGTGTGGTCTGTTGTGTCGGTTGAGCCTGTTGCTCCTCCTTCTTCTTGCGGTTGAAGATGTTGAAAAGTGCCATATAATGAATCGTTGGTTATCGTTTAATCGGGCAAAGTTACTAAATAATTAAGAACTAAGCGGTAAGAATTGGTAATTATTTAGCGGACGAAAAATAAATGGGTACGATTTAGCTTAAATTTTTGAGGTATTTTGCGCTTTGCAAGAGCATTCAGCTCGCTACCGAAAGGGTAACGTTTACCCACAAAAGAAGGGACGTGCTGCGCTTGCCAAGACGGGGTTCCGCACGGCCGCGAGCACTTCGTGGTTATCAAGATCAAGTCAGAATGTTATAGTGCCACGCAACACGAAACCTCACAAAACAGTCCATTGCCACAAAAAAGTGGACCGCGGCGATTAGCAATCGGCCGCGGTCGTTATTATTGTTGTTTCAAACAATGCTTGGATTATTTGAGATACTCCTGCACCTTGTCGTTGGGAACCATGCGCTCGACAAACACGTATGCGCCAGTCTTCTCAGAGCGGACCATCTTGATGGCCTTGCTGAAATTGCGGCCTTCACCCGTTTGCAGGGTAGCAACTACTTTCTTTGCCATAGTCTATAGTGGTGTTATTATTTGATTTCTTTGTGAACGGTTACTCTCTTGAGATAGGGGTTGTACTTCTTGAGCTCGAGACGCTCAGTAGTGTTCTTGCGGTTCTTGGTGGTGATGTAACGCGACATTCCGGGAACTCCGCTACCCTTCTGCTCGGTGCATTCGAGGATGACCTGCACGCGATCGCCTTTTGCTTTCTTTGCCATAGTCGTTTTACTGCTCTAAAGTTCTGATTTCGGTTAAATGTCCCTCTTGTGCAGCCTTCTTCAGCGCTGCATCCAGACCAAAGCGGTTGATGTTGCGCAGGCCAGCTGCCGAAACGGTCAGACGGATCCAAACATCCTGCTCGGGCCAGTAGAACTTGCGGTTGAACACGTTCACGTTGAACTTGCGTTTAGTTCTTCTCTTGGAGTGCGACACATTGTTGCCAGTGATCGCCTTCTTGCCTGTGATTTGACAAACTTTAGACATTTTGGTATCTACTTTGTGTTATTAATCTGTTTAATTCATTTGACTTCAAGACGAGGCGTCGCTTCGACATCGCCGTAGCACAATATTCAACAACGAAACCACGGCCCAGTTATCTCAGGGGCCACGAGTCCGTCAATTTTCAGGAAGGCTCGCCGTCGCGAGTCCAATATCGTCCTACGCTTTACCCGCTGGCACTTAGCATCATAGCCTGCGTGTCGAAGTTTCAACGATCATGTGTCATATACAGGACTAACCGCTAGTCAAGGGTAGCCTGCCTTGAAATCGGCTGCAAAATTACTACAAATTCCCCGACCGCCAAATCTTTCGGCCCACTTAGTTCTCTATTTGTTTAATATTTTTTGTTTATTTAACAATCAGACGACAGCTTGTAACTCTGTTCAGCGATTGTGATACCTGGATGGAATGGCGACATGCGCATGGGGGGGCGCTTGGGTGTCTGCCGCCCTTTCAGGGCTTGGATGGCGGGCGGGCATCTATACCGGGGTTGCGCTGTCGCTACACCAGTTCTGCTGGATTTGCAATCCAGCAGGATTGAGTATAAGCATTTATAATGCGCTTATTTCGGATTGCAAATCCTTATACTCAATTGCGGTCGGATTACAAATCCGACCGAACGGGCTTAGGAGGGGAACTGATTACATGCTCTGACACTCAACCCCTCACCTCACCCCTCCCCTCCCAGGGGAGGAGGAAAGAGGAATCGCTGAATAGACACGACAGCTAGTGACTCTATTCATCGATTGCGCCGGAGACGCTAGAATGCTTCGAAGAAGCTATTTGTTCGACATCTTGTGCAAACGAGCGCAGAACCGAGCTTGCTCGAGTTCTGCCGAGTGCAGCCAAGTTTATCTAAATCTTACAAAATCTGTCTCAAAATCTCACATTGAAAGAAATAAAACCGTCAACATTCTTCCCTCTATGTGGGAGCAGTTCTCCCTCTAATTTCAGTAGTATCCCCAGATTGCCCCATCGCGCAAAATGCAAGGCTAGACACGACAGGAGGCAATCTAGCGATATAAAAAAGCTTTTTTATTTTGCATTTCGCGAAACTTACACTAAATTTGCAGCCCACTTTCTTAAAAACTATCATTAACAAGACCAACAATATGGAGAACAAAAAGATTAGACTCAATGCCAACCCCGTGGTGGCATACCTTCAGAAACCCGCGGCCGACTTCACTCGCGCCGACCTCATCCGCTATGTCGAGGAGAACGACATCAAGATGGTGAACTTCATGTATCCCGGCGGCGACGGCAAGCTCAAGACCCTGAACTTTGTCATCAACGACCTGGACTATCTCGAGACCATCCTCACCTGCGGCGAGCGTGTGGACGGCAGCAGCCTGTTCTCGTTCATCCAGGCCGGCAGCAGCGACTTGTATGTGCTGCCGCGCTACAACACCGCCTTTGTCGACCCGTTCGCCGAGATTCCGACCCTGTGCCTGCTGTGCAGCTACTTTGACAAGGACGGCAACGCCCTCGAGAGCAGCCCCGAGCACACGCTGCACAAGGCATGCGAAGCATTCCGCCAGGTCACGGGCATGGAGTTTCACGCCATGGGCGAGCTGGAGTATTATGTCATCTTTCCGGACGACGAGATGTTCCCAGCCATCGACCAACGCGGCTACCACGAGAGCGGCCCGTATGCCAAGGGTGGCGCCTTCCGTGCCAAGTGCATGCAGTATATTGCCCAAGCCGGCGGCCAGATTAAGTATGGCCACAGCGAGGTGGGCAACTTTGTGCAAGATGGCACCGTCTATGAGCAGAACGAGATCGAGTTTCTGCCCGTGCCGGCCGAACAGGCCGCCGACCAGCTGACGCTGGCCAAGTGGATCATCCGCAACCTGGCCTACGAGATGGGGCTGGATGTGACCTTCGCCCCCAAGATCACCGTGGGCAAGGCGGGGTCGGGCCTGCACATCCACATGCGCATGCTCAAGGACGGCCGCAACATGATGATTGCCGACGGCAGGCTCAGCGATGACGCCCGCCGCATGATAGCCGGCATGATGGACCTGGCTCCGGCCATCACCGCCTTCGGCAACAAAAACCCGATGAGCTACTTCCGCCTCGTGCCGCACCAGGAGGCCCCCACCAACGTGTGCTGGGGCGACCGCAATCGCTCGGTGCTGGTGCGTGTTCCACTGGGATGGACCAGCGGGGTGGACATGTGCAGCAAGGCCAACCCGTTGGAGCATCAGGCCGACTTTGACACCACACTCAAGCAGACGGTGGAGATGCGTTCGCCCGATGGCAGCGCCGATGTCTATCAGCTCATCGCCGGGCTGTGCGTGGCTTGCCGACACGGCTTTGAGATGGCCGACGCACTGCAGGTGGCCGAGCGCACCTACGTCAACGTCAACATCCACGACAAGGCCAATGAGGCCCGGCTCGAGCAGCTGGCCCAGCTGCCCGACAGTTGTGTGGCCAGCGCCGACTGCCTCGAGCGCCAGCGCAGCGTGTTTGAGGAGCACGGTGTGTTCAGCCCGGCCATGATCGACGGCATCATCAAGGGCCTGCGCGGCATGGACGACCGCACCCTGCGCCGTGACATCAGCGACAACCACAAGGAGCTGCAGAAGTTGGTCACCCGCTACTTCCATTGCGGCTAGCCGACCCCTCACCCAATGTACAACGCACCCTGCGCAACACGTTGTGCAGGGTGCGTTGTGCATACAAAAGGCGGCGCAAACGCCCACAACCGAGCATGCTTGAATTCAGCTGAGTGCTGCCAAGTCCATCAAAAGGCGGCGGGATGACACAATTCATCTCGATCCTCAAAGAGGGCCAACATTGTCATGGTGTGTCGCCAGGGGCAAATGTTGTCTAGTAGGTGAGGCGAGCAATGACGGGATAGTGATCGCTGGGCGTGTGACGGCGGTAGGTCTTGACACGCACCTCGGCGGGGCCACCGGCTGTCGGCCCGCTGTGGATGCTGCGTTGGTCGGGAGTCCAATAGCCATTGGTGAGCACACCATAGCTCTCGACCTTGAAACGCGGCGAGACAAAGATGTGGTCGATGCGCTCGCTGGTCTTGGCATCTGGGTCAAAGTCAATGAATGTGCCATTCTCGGCAAACCGCAACCGGGCGAAGGCGTATGTGTCACGCAGCAGGCCGCTCTCGGTAAAGGTGCGGAATATCTCGTTGGTCTGCGGGACATTGAAGTCGCCCGTGAGCACGACCGGTGCCTGGCGTGCAATGGCTCGGATGCGCTCCACGACCAGGCTTGCCGCCTCGCGGCGGGCGATGACGCCGACGTGATCCATGTGCAGGTTGAAGAAATAGAAGGTAAGTCCGCCTTTGCGCATCTTGAACTTGGCCCATGAGCAGATGCGGCGGCAAGCGGCATCCCAACCGAAACTGACCTGGTCGGGGGTCTCGCTGAGCCAGAACGTGCCACTGTCGAGCAGCCGCATGCGGTCGCGCTTGTAAAATATGCACGAATATTCGCCTGCCTGCTTGCCATCGTCGCGCCCCACCCCGGTGTAGTCATATCCGTCGAGTTGCTGCAGCATGTCGACGAGCTGAGGATGCGTCACCTCCTGGGCCCCAAAGGCATCGGGTGCCTCAAAATTCATCTGGTCGCAGATGACCTTGCATCGTGTGCGCCAGATTTCTCCCTTCTGTTCATCGCCCTCGGTGAACAAGCGGATATTATAGGTGCCCACGACAAGGCTGTGCTGGGCCATGACGGTGAGCGTGATGGCCATGACAGCCAGTAGTATGATTGTCTTTTTCATCGGCTTTCGGGGTTTCGATCATTCAATCACTCGACTAAGGGTCTGAGGGCTCAGAGTGTGGCCAGAGCAGTGATAGCTGCCAGTGGGTCAGGAGCCTTGAAGACATAGTTGCCTGCCACGACCATGTCGGCACCGGCTTGGGCCAGCTGTACACCGGTCTCGGCATTGACGCCCCCATCGACCTCGATGATGGCTTTAGAGCCAGTCTCTGCAATCAGCCCTCGCAGCTCTCGCACTTTGTTCAATGTCTGTGGAATGAACTTCTGCCCTCCAAAGCCTGGATTGACGCTCATCAACAGCACCAGATCGAGCTCGGCCACAATGTCGCGCAACAAGCAGACGGGGGTGGCGGGGTTAAGCGTCACACCGGCCCGCATGCCGGCATCCTTGATTTGCTGCACCACACGGTTGAGGTGAGTGCAGGCCTCATAGTGGACATTCATCACCTCAGCCCCGCAGTCACGCACCTGGCTGATAAACTTCTGCGGCTCGACAATCATCAGGTGCACGTCGAGGGGTTTTGTGCAAAGTTTCTGCACATACTTCATTACCGGGAAGCCAAACGAGATGTTTGGGACAAAAACGCCGTCCATGACATCAAGGTGCAGCATGTGAGCATCGCTGCGATTGATCATGTCGATGTCATGAGCCAGGTTGCCAAAGTCGGCACTGAGCAATGATGGTGATACTAGCATTCTTTTAGTTTTTAAGTTTTTAGTTTTTAGTTGCTGTCCGAGGGCGTCACTGCGCACCCCCAGTTATTCTGATCGGTCACTATCAGCGACGCGTCTCTTGCGGTAACGATAGATGACATAGGCGATGACAGCGGCCAGCAAGACAAAGCCGGCTATCTTCATATAGTGGCTATAGTGCTCAAGCTGGTCGAAGAACAAGGCATCGTCGGGCACCGCCAAATAGAGCATATAGCCCAGTGCGGCCAGCACAATGTTCCACAACCCTGCACCGAGGACAGTGTAGAGGCTGAAAGTGGCAAAATTCATCCTGGCCAGTCCCGCGGGGATTGAGATCAGGTGCCTGACCACAGGCAGCAGTCGCGCCACAAAGATAGATGCCGACCCCTTGCGCTGAAAAAACGACTCGGCATGCTCCAGCTTCTCGCGGTTGAGGCGCAACAAGTGCCCCACCCTGCTGTCGGCAAAGGCGTAGATGATGGGACGTCCGAGCAGCACCGACACGCCATAGTTGATGATTGAGCCCAGATAGGCCCCGACAGTAGACATCACGATGACCATGCCGATATTGAGCGTGGCATCGTGCTGCAGCGCGAAGTAGGCAGCAGGCGGAACCACCACCTCGCTGGGCAACGGGATGATAGAGCTCTCCATGGCCATGAGCAGGATGAGCGCCGGATAGCTCATGTGGCCTTTGAGCCAAAAATACAGGTCACGCGACAGTTCGCCAGTCGATGGTGCCTGGCTGGCCGCGCCATGTGTCACGGCCACGACCGCCGATGCCACCACAATGGCTGTGGCGACGATGACCATAACAAGTATCCAGATGTTTTCTTTTTTCATATCAATTGAGTTAGGGGTAGTGCAAACAATCGAACTGTTGGAACATCAGAAAGAGAACTATACACAAAATCCGTTGGCCTGGAGCATCAGGCGATAGGCTGCAGCCTTCTTTTCGAGCGCCAGAGGATAGGCCCGCGACGACGAGGGCATGCGCCACAGTGTGAAGTCGTGCTGCGCCACACAGCAGGCCACAGGATGTCCGATGGGCGGCAGGCCGACTCCGGCCATGTCGGCAATGACAGCGGTGGCCTTCTCGCCTGCGGTGACCACCGCCTGTATGGTGGGATGCCTGTCGAGCAGAGCGGCAAGGTCGATGGGCTGGACAATGTCCAAAAACTTGTCGCTGGCATTGTCCTTGAGTCGCCGCACCGCCATCGCAGTGTCCCACAGTGCAATGCCTTGCTCGTTGAGAAATGCCTTGATGTCGCCCAGCCTGAAACACTTGCCCTCGTCATCCCAAAAGCGGTCACGGTCATGATAGAAAATCAGCCCCATGATGCGCCACATGTCATTGATTTTGTTGGGATAGAAGAAGTCCATCGACCATCGCTCGGGCTTGGGCGGAAAGGTGCCCAGCATGATGATGCGTGGCAATGTCGGCACAAACGGTGGCCAGGGATGATGTTCGATGTCAATGGGTCTGTCCATAATGTTTGCAAAATTAAGCAAAATATGTGAAAGCCGAACGCAAAAAGCGAGCTTTTTGCTGAGGCGGAGCCAAATTTAGCCAAAATTCATGGAATGGCCGATGTTTTTGGCAAAAGTTATGCTTACTGAACATTTTTTTAGTACTTTTGCAGTGCGAATAATCATCAACACTCAACGATATGAAAAAAACTACACTTTTGATGCTGGCAGCGATAGCGATGCTGCTTGCCAGCTGCGGATCGGGCAAGGATGTGCCTTATCTGATTGACGCCAACCACTTGCCGCAAGACGTGCTCAATGCCGCGGCGCGCATGAACGAACCGACGCTGATGCCAGGCGACTTGCTGCAGATCAATGTCTCGGGTCCGGATGCCGAGGCCGTCAAGCCGTTCAACAAGACCGAGTATGTCAACACCACACACAACTACAGCAGCAGCAACAGCCAGGACAACTCCATCTTCTACTATCTGGTGGACAACAACGGCAACATCGAGTTCCCGATGCTTGGCACCCAGCATGTGGGTGGCATGACCATCAACCAGTTGCAGGAGCACATCGCCTCGCAAATCTACCCGCGATTCTTGACTGTCAGACCCGGTGTCGAGGCCCGCATCCAGAACTTCCGCGTGTTCACGCTGGGCGAGGTGGGCAATCCGGGAGTGGTGCGTGCGCCCAATGGCCGTCTTAACATCCTTGAGGCCATCGCCCAGAGTGGAGACCTTAACATCAAGGGCCGCCGTGACAACATCATGATTGTGCGCACCAACGCCGATGGCAGCCGTGTGGTCAAGACAGTGAACCTCAACGACCCGAAACTGCTGGTGTCGCCCGACTTCAACCTCCAGCAGAACGACATCATCTATGTTGAGCCCAATGCCAGCCAGGCGCGCTCGTCGTGGAGCATGCCTCCGGGCCTCTCGCTGGGTCTGTCGCTGCTGGGCACCATCATGTCGGTGACCACATTTGTCATCACGCTGACCAAATAGTCGGTCGAGCGCAATAAGCGACAAGGTTGCGATGCCCCGTGGCATCGCAACCTTGTCGCTTATTGGCTATCAGTGCTGTGCGGCCAATAGCCGAGCGATGGGCAAGTCGGCGGCACACCAGTCAAGTGTCAGCAACATGCTGCCTGGCAGCCATCGGCTTTCGGCATGCTCGCGCATGACAAAATGGCGATCGGGCGCGACGCAACTGTAGGCCGACATCGTGATCTCAAAGTCGGGATAGTGATGGGTGACAGTGATCAGGTGCTCGCCCACCTGGATGTCGTAGTCCATCTCTTCGAGCAGTTCGCGGTGCAATGCCTGCTGGGGAGTCTCGCCAGGCTCAATCTTTCCGCCCGGAAATTCCCAGCGGTGAGTGGTGTAGTCATAGCGGGTGATTCCTTTCTGCATACACAGGATTTCGCCGTCGTGGTGAATGACGGCAGCAACAACGTTTATCATCAGCATTCAGTTTTTTTACTGTCCCCAGAAATCACGCATTGACTTGATACTCCATGTCGCGGGTGTACTCGCCACGCAGGATAGCAGTCAGCTGGTCGCAGACGGTGACTGTCTGGGCAATGTCACGCCTGAGGTTGCGCTGGTGTCGAATGCCGACCAGATAGCCTGGCAGTCCAATGGGGAAGAGAATGGCTAGCGCCAGTCCCAGTCGGGGATAGTTGGTGGGATGGTAGGTGAGCAGTTGCCTGACGACAGGGAAGTCCATGGCCTTGTTGATCACCATCTGGTCGCGCGAGTTAGACAGATATTCGACCACATCGTCAATGCGCCTGGCCAGCTGCCGCAGCATCGCCTTATCGTAGCCTTGCTGCCAGTAGTCAAGATAGCTCTGTCGTCCGGTATATTTGGCGAGGAACTCGTTGCACTGCTGCTTGAGCTGCGCAATCATGTCGACCGCCACATCAGGAGCCACCTCGTTGATGACCACCTCTTTCAGCGCCAGCGATCGCACCTGGTGCAAGCCGGTGATGCGCCGGAAGAAGTTGAGATAAGCATCGGGGTTGAACACCGCCGAGTCGTTGACGGCCTTCTTGGTCAGGAAGATGCCTAATGGCATGAGCACCGCCGAACTGAGCCAGATGCCCTGCCACACGGGCCAGCGTCCGTCGCGCGCCAGCTTGTAGCCACTGTTGTCGATGACATAGTAGACGATGAACAGCAACACCGAGATGACAATGGGTGTGCCTAGACCTCCCTTGCGTATGATGGCCCCCAATGGTGCGCCGATAAAGAAAAAGATGAGGCATGCCAGCGAGAGCGTGAACTTCTTCTGCAATTCAATCTTGTGGCGACGGATGACGAAGTTGTCGTCGTTGAGCGAGTACCCCCGGAACATGAAGTCTTGCTTTTGGTTCTGCGTCGCAAACATCGCTTGATTATTCATTTGCAACTGCTCGGCCAGCGGCAGCCTGGTGACCAACGAGTCGAAGTCGATGGGACGCGTGAGCTTGACAGGCTGCACCAGCTCAAAGCTCGTCTTGTTGTCACGCACCATAACGCGTCGTGTGGGCACCCCCAGCACGGGTCTGGCCCTCATGTCACGTGCCATGTCCTTGCCCACCGAGTCGACACGCATGGTGACCGAGTCGATGGTCTGCTGCAGCTGCTCGATGTTCTTTCCGACATATTGCGACTTCATCGCGTCATCGTCCATGCGAGTAAACGTGTTGTCGTAGGGGATCATGATTTCCTTGTCGTGATAGGCCTCCCGCCGATAGAGGTTCTGCCCCATCCGCACCGATCCAGCGCCTCGCATCTCCTCATACCAGTTGCCCTGATAGAGGTTGAGCACCAGGTGCCGGTAGTCCTCGGTGAAACTCATGCGTCCCGAGTCGGCCGAGACGATGCGCGGGTTTCCGGTGCCCTCGCTCACGTCGTAGATGAGCAAGTTATAGAGCATCTCAGTGTCACGGTCTTTGTGCTTGACATAGAGGTTGTAGCCAGGAATCTGCGTGAAGACTGTGCCCTCGGGGATGTCGAGCGTGGGAGTCTTCTGCCGCATCGAGAAGAGCAGGGTCCACATCTTGACCTGCGACTTGGGCACGACATTGTTCTGAAAGAAGAATGCCCCCACGGCAATCAGCGACATCAGCACGATGAGCGGTGCCATGACCTTGACCAGCGAGATGCCGCTCGACTTCATGGCGGTGAGCTCGACATGTTCGCCCAGGTTGCCGAATGTCATCAACGATGCCAACAGGATGGACAGCGGCAACGCCAACGGCACCATCGACAGGGCTGCATAGAAGAACAGCTCGGCCACAACATCAATGCTCAACCCCTTGCCCACCAGCTCGTCAATATACCTCCATAAGAACTGCATCATGACGATGAACAGGCAGATGAGGAAGGTCATCACGAACTGCGGCAAGAAGGTCTTCAGCATGAATATGTAAAGCTTCTTGATGCGGAACATGGATGTGTACAATAATTGCGCCGCAAAATTACAGAAAATTTGCGGGATAGTCCCTATTTCGCGCTGATTTTCTTTGCGTTTGGGCGTATTTGAGAAATCGGAGCGACAATAATTCGGTAATTATTGCGAGGGTACACTATCAGCCTGCACGGTTTGCTGAATTGACGTTTGCGACGTTGCAGGCGCATCTGGGTAGTACTTCACTTTGATGGCAAAGAGAGTACAATATATAATAATGAATGCGATTGTAGCGATGACACGGCGCTTTGCATTTGAGCCACCTATGAAGTCGAGGGCGGTCTCTGGTTTCCACATTGCAAAACCATATAATGCAAATAGCGGGATTGTCACGAATATAGCTGGTGAGAAGTTCCCACTTGGCTTGATGCCGAAAATGGCACAGGCAATAATGAACAATACAATTCCAGAAACAATCATCAAGAGACGTGCAGATGATTTTTGACTTCTCACATCATCGGGGTTCGCGTCACATAGGGGTATATCATAATACTTATAACCCGACTCTGTTCGATATCCCCTTATGCCAGTCTTAAAACGCCTGTCAATAATCGGCACTTGCTCAACTTCATATCTCCTATACCTTACAGTATCTTTTTTGTAGTAGTGCAAGCCTTTGAAGAATGCCACTATCGAGGCGATGCCTAAGGTGAAAATAATCGCCACTATCCACATTGGCAAGTCCTTGCTTAAAGTAGGCACAAATTCGGCATTGCCACTATTGATTATTGTGGATCCTGGTACTGATGTGGGATTTTGCCCCATAGTAGACCCAGTGCCTCGCACTGGAACACTATGCGCGTCACCATAGACTTGATTACTGACCACTCGCCCGCCGTCGCGTCCTACCTGATTGACCGCTGAGCGGATGAAGCCTTTTGCCAGCTGTCCGGAAAAACTTGATTTCTTTGCCATGACTACTTGCCTTTTTTGAGTTTTTCATTTTCAGATAAGAGTGCATCGATGGCCTTTTGTTTTTCCTCGATGATTGTCTGCATTTCCCCAATAGTCGAAATGAGCTTTGAAAGTCTATCATTCGACTGATTGGAGATTTCACTATTGTACATTGGGCCAGCGCCGCGCATAAACCACTCTGCCGAAATATTTGGATTGGTAGAGAGTATTTTGTTCACGGTGTCGATACTCACGGCCATTTTGCCCTTGATTTGACGGTCAAGGGTTGTTTGATTTATGCCACAAGCGATAGCGAACGCTCGGACGCTCGTGTCATAGTCCTCGATGATTTTTTTAATACGAGATACCATATTCAAAACTTCTTAAAACTTAACAAAACTTAAATATCGGCCAAATAAGCCCGATACGGCTTAAAAATTGTGTAAAAGTTTGCACAATTAGCCGGATTGGGCTAACTTTGCACCAACAAACAAACTACACCGCAAAAGTAGGCAATTTGTTTGATATAACAACTAAGTTTCACTACAAAAATTCAACTGCAATGAAAAGTTTACAAACTGAGGTGCTTGACACCATCGCAAAGTACAACGGCATCGAGTTGCCGGACATGAACGAGGCAGATGTGCGCGACTTGTGCGCAGCACTGCGTGAGTATGCCGATTGGCAGGCTGACAGCATTAAGGCCTACGAGGAGGAAATCGTGCCTGAACTGAAAGCCGCAACCGAGGGACTAACCGATCAGCTCAAACTCGCAGAGGAACTCAAAAAGCAAAAAGAGGACGCTGACTATTGGCAAAAGGCATGGTCAGAGGTCTATGGCAAGTACAACGAGTTGAAGTCGCAACTGACTGCAATCTCAACCATCATTGCCGCCCTGACCAAGTAACCCACGCCGTAAGTCAAACCAACCTTGCCGCAGTAGCTCAGTCAGGAGAGCGCAAAGTAATATCGCTTTGAGGGCGTTGGTGCAAATCCAACCTGCGGCCCAAAATGCCCCAATCGGGGCGACCAAAGTAGAGTTCCTTGACATGTTGCGATGCCGCTGAAACTGCCATCGTCCAACGGTGGCAAGTCGAGCGATGAGCAGAGCCTGAAAGTAACCTAACCGCCATGACCCCTCAGGGCGAGCGGTGAACGGCAATAAGACGGAAGTCCGAGCGAGGTGAAGGGCGGGCGATGCGACAAACCCAGTTGAAAGGACTGGTCACGATGTGGCGGCGTGCAAGACCGTCACCGAGTAAAGAACCTATTTCGTATGCAAGTTAAGCAAACCATTATTATACCGTGCGTGCAAGGGAACGGAGAACCGATGAAGTAAGGATAAAGACCCCACTAAACGAGTGGCCTGAAAAATAGGCAAGCTCACCGAGGTACGCACACCTTAAGGGCCGGGTAGTTAAGCATGGAATGCCAAGTGCCAGAACGCCTCGACGAGAGGAAATGCGAGTTCGAGCCTCGCCCCGCGCCCCAATTATAAACCATAATAATATTTGATATGGAGAAAGAGCCAATCACACCCAAGTTGCGAGATATGCCGGTGGGCAGCTCGGTAACTTACCCTATTGAACGCTCTAACACCGTCCGCAAAACAATATGGACTAACATGGTCAAAGAGCGTGCCGAGGGAATGCGCTTTTCGTGCCAAAACGACGTGGAGAAAAAAGTAATCATAGTAACCCGGACGGCATGATTAAGTCAGTCAACCCCCAGGCCATTCATTTGGAGAACATACTCCTTGCTATGGCAAACAAGTCATTCTGCAAGACCGTCGCCGCCGATATTGTCGGTGGGCGCACGCGACTTGTGCGACTTGTCGAGAGCGGCGAGATACGCGCCACTAAGACCTCAACGCAACAGAACGGACGCTGGTACTGCAATGCGGCGGACGTGCTGAGGCATTGCAGGAATATGAGAAATAACAAATAAGTCAAACCAACTAACTGTAACAACAATGAAAGCATTAAAGACCATCATTGCGACGCTGCTTTTTTGCAGTATCTTTTTCGTTCCGAACGATGATGCGCCACTGTCGGTCACGTTTAAATGGTTCGGTTACGAATGTTGCGCCCTTTACGCCCTCTATCGCATTTTCAAGAGCGACGAGGTAAAAGAGGCGTGACCTTTCCGCCGGTGTCGTTCAATGTAGGACGGCAGCCTCATTGTTTACTGCTTCATCATAGCTGCAGATGTGGGCCCGATACCCACCACCGGCACAAAAAGCCCGTGAGGGTGCATAATAGTACATATTCAAAACGACAAACTACAACGCCCCACGAGTTGGGGCAAACCAACACGGGACTCGCGCCGATCAGCGGGAATTGTAAATCTTTTTTCATAAGGTATTAAAGTTAAAAGGTTAATTAGTTAGCGTGCCGTCGTCTGTGATAGGTGGCGGCATTGTCATCACTGCAAGGTGTCTCATTTCGTGAGAATGAGAACCGCACGGCGCGACATGGGTATAACGCCCCCACGTGCGGCATAGAACACCTTGCAGACCTATCACCACGAGTTGCAGTGGCTAAATGCAGCGACAAATAAAAAGCAGTTTAGTGGAGTGCTGGAGTGCACAGAAGAGCCGCGCCCACGGGTTGGGCATAACGTGCAGGGTGGCAAGCAGCCAAATATCAAGTGACCGCCCTGCACTTGTTTAATCATCATCAAATCATCATCACAATGAAAGAGCCAATCATCACAAAGAGCGTTTTCGCCGGCACGAGGTGCTACCACCTCGATGCGAGGGAGGATGTGAAGGGCGACCCCTATCTGCAAATTGTCGAGTGTCCTACCAACGGCAAGGGCAAGCGGCAGCGGATTTTCGTTCATGCCCAGGATCTCGACAAGTTCCGCGACGCGGTGAACTACATGGTCAACCGCTGCAAGGAGCTAAATGTCAGCAAACGTTAAGGCGTTAAAATGGCGTTCAAAATATTTGTGTCTATCGCCAAAAAACGCTATCTTTACAGTACAATTCACTTAAAGTCAAACCAATAAAAGTAAATGAAATGGAAGTACAGCAAACTTCATTCATGAGTGCCGAGATAAACGAGATTTCGGCAGCTCTGTCCGAATTTCAGGGCGGACTGAAACAACCTGAATTGAGTAAGGAGGTCAAAGTAAAGACTCGCACTGGTGGCGAGTACAAATTCAAGTATGCCGACCTCTCAACCTGCGTCAAAGCAGCCGCGCCGTCGCTCAAAGAGCATGGCCTCGCTGTAACCCAACTAATACTCAACGGCACGCTGGTTACGATACTCACCCACAAGAGCGGGCAGTGGTTCCGTAGCGAGGTTGCCATTGGCAACACCGCCGACTACCAGTCACTCGGCAGCGCGATTACCTACCTCAAACGCTATTCGTTTTGCGCTATCCTCGGCATTGTTGCCGACACCGATGACGATGCCAACGTTGCCTGCGGCAATGAGGCACAATTCGTTGAGAGCAAAAAGAAAGGCGCATCGGCAATCGCGTTCACTGGAGAGCAACTCAAACAAGCCATTGCCGAACTTGACGCTGCAACCACCGAGGCAGAGTATCAGGCAGTGTGGAACAAGTACTCGTCCAGCATTCCGTCGCTGTGTGCCAAAGGCACTGAGTTCTACAACGCTTGTATTAAGAAAGCCAACGAACTGAAAGCATGAGCAAGATTTCCCTACCCCAGTCGCCAGTAGTCTTTGAGGAAAACCCTCACGGCTACTGGCTGGAAGGGAAACGCCTGAGCGGTATCACTGGACTTATTCACGCGATACTCGAACTCGGCGTTTACCCTGACGCTGGCGATTTCGTCAAACAAGTCGCCATTCCTCGAGCCGGAGCCTACGGCACAGCCGTACACAAGTCCATCGAGATATACGATGAGATAGGCATCAAGCAGACCAGCCACCCTGCCATCGAGTACCAGACCACCAACCACGGCGTGCAGATATTCGGGCCATTCGATGTGTCGCAGGAACTTGAAACCTACATCAAACATCGTGAGGGTTTCGAGCCGATCGCTAATGAGTACACCGTTAGCGACAATAAGCAATATGCGTCCAATATTGATAATGTTTGGCGCAAAATTGCCACGCAAGGCATTTGGCTGATTGACACAAAGACCAACAACCTCGACTATTACCCTGGCGGCGTTGCAGGGCTGCAAAAATACCTCTCTTGGCAGTTGTCCATTTATGCCTATCTTTTCGAGCAACGGACGGGACTGACTGTTGAGGGACTTGCCTGCAACTGGCTACGCCACGGCGACGGCCACTTTTGGATTATCGAGCGCATTGATGACGGTGCAGTCAAGGCGTTGCTTGATAATACCGTCGCAACATTCAACTATGGTTGGAAGTACCGATGGACTGGCGACGATGATACGCTTGCAATCCTCAAAGGGATTACCGCTGACAGCGAGCTGCCGGCAGTAAGACCCAATCAGGACATCATCGCCCAGCAGTCAATCGACATGATCACGCAGCTGTTGCGCAAGGACGCAGAGCTAAAGCGCATCATGGAGGAGTTCAAAACCAAACTCAAAGCGGCGATGATTGAGCACGGCATCAAGTCATTTGAGTGCGAGGCGTTCAAGGCAACAATATCGGCTGATAGCGTTGTCAAGTCTTTCGACACTACGAGATTTAAGAAAGAGCACGCCGACCTCTACAACGAATATACCGTAGAGAAACCGCGTGCAGGAAGTTTCACCATTAAACTAAAGTCAGACCAATGAGCGTAAACAAAGTAATCCTCATGGGCAATGTGGGCAAAGACCCGCAAGTGCGTGACGTGAGCGGCACCAAAGTCGCATCGTTCACGCTGGCCACCACCGAGAGAGCCTACACCAAGCGCGACGGCACGCAAGTCCCTGAACGCACTGAGTGGCACAACATCGTCATGTGGCGCGGCCAGGCAGATGTTGCAGAGAAATATATCCGCAAGGGTACAAAGCTCTACGTAGAGGGCAAGCTGACCACTCGCACTTATGACAAGGACGGCATCAAGCACTATGTTACCGAGGTAGTCGTTGACAACCTCGAACTTTGCGGCCAGCCACCTCAACAGTCGGCACCGGCACCGCAACCGCAGTACCAGCAACCGCAAGCATACCAACCGCCGGCATATCAGCAACCGCAAGCATACCAGCCTGCGCCCGCGCCTCAGCCTGCGCCCATGCCGGCGGCTGCACCTGCCTACCAGCCTGCACCGCAACAACAGTACTACCAACCTCAACCCCAGCCGCAACCAGCCGCGCAACCTGCACCCCAGCAAGCTGCACCGCAATCCTACACCGGTCCTGGCGTTGATGACCTGCCATTCGGATAATGGACGCATCGACCACACTCACCAAGCGTGACGGCAAAGTGAGCATGGAGAAGTCACTTGACTATCTGTGCTCACTTTTGCGTAACGGTGTCTATGTGTTAAGCATCAAGCGCAAAGTTGAGCCTCGCACAGTGAGCCAAAACGCGCTCATGTGGATGTGGTTCAAGTGCATGGAAGATAGCACCGGCACCGAGAAACAAGACTGGCACGATTACTATTGCTGCAAGTTCCTTTTGCGTGAGACTGACATCGGCGGCAAGCGGTTCACTGTCATCGGCGGCACGTCGACGTTGAACACCGTCCAAATGTCAAATTTCATGGATAAGGTGCAGGCCGACGCGGCGACTGAATGGGGCATAACACTGCCCCTGCCAGCCGACCGCTACTATCAGGAGTTTATCAACCATTACAGATACAGATAACTATGAACATTACTAAAGCAAAACTTAACAAAGGCGGCACGTTGGAAGTCGCCTATATTGACGATGACGGCAATGACGTGTGCATGAAAGGCAAAAACCCAGTGCATGACGACTTGAAGGCGCGGCTCGTTGCGCTTGTGCCTTTTTTCGCGGAGCTGACAGAGCAACGTGAAGTGCCGATGATAGACTGGGACAACCTCGGCAGCGATGAGAATGCCGACCTTTTGCACCGTCTATCTGTGACTGGTGTTTCCATCAAGGGCGATGACGCTTTTTGCCAGTGCGTCCTTGTCGGTAAACGCACGCTATCGACCAGCAAAACTCTCAACCTTTGCGCCCCTCTGACTGGTTTCGACCCTGAGACCGAGACCTATGAGCGTTGTGAGGACTTGCGTGACGCTGTGGACGCTTTCCTCTATGAGGCGAAACTCTACGTCACTGAGAAAAAGTGGTCAGTCGTGCAGGTGGAAATCAACTTCGACGGCAACGCCGACGATCCGTTTGCAAGCGCGGACGCGACGAATGACGTGCCGATGGAGGAGGAAGTACCGGCATGACATGGCACGGCCGTTTTTCCTGACAGAAACGCCAAACACATTCAAACTCCAATTCGACTACAACCCGCGACTGATTGATGTTGTCAAGCGCATACCCAGTCGCCCACGTTGGGACGCTACCGACCGAGCGTGGATTGTTGTCAAAGAGAGCATCTCCTACCCACCCAACCGCGACGCGCGTTGGTATGTTGAGGCACTTGCGACCTGGGCTGTAAAATATCGCTATTGCAGCGATGTCAAACGACGCAACGAGGCAAGGGATATTGTCTACGAGTTGCCAGTGCTATCAACCATCAGCGGCGATCACTACATGTTGCTAAGTCCTTATGACTTTCAGTTGGAGGGTGTGCAGTATGCCTTGCAGCACAAGCGTTGCATTTTCGGCGACCAGCCTGGACTTGGAAAGACGTTGCAGGCGATTTGTGCCGTTGTCAAAGCCCATAAAGAGGCAGAGGTATACGGCGACACATCGCCTACTCTTGTCATTTGCCCTGCAAGCCTCAAAATCAACTGGCAGCGTGAGTTCAAGAAATTCGCTGGCAAGAATGCAGTAATCCTCGATGACAGCAACCGAGACAACTGGCATCGGTTTTACGAGATGCGCAAAGGCGACGGTGAGCCGCTATGCGACGTGTTTATCACCAACTATGAGAGCTTGAAAAAATATTTCGTGACTGAAATCAGGGAGCACTCGAAGTTGACGTTGCGGCACATTGTTTTTGATGAGCGCATTAAGTTGTTCAAGTCTGTAATCATTGACGAGAGCCACAAATGCAAGTCATCAAAGACACAGCAAAGCAAATTCGTCGAGGGTATCTGTAAGGGCAAAAAGTGGGTGTTTGAGCTGACTGGCACGCCGGTAGTGAACAATAACACCGACCTAATTCAGCAACTCAAAATCCTCGATAGATTGGAGGACTTTGGCGGTTATAAGGGTTTTGTCGCCCGCTATTGTGACGGTCCAAAGCAGTCAAGCAATATGAAAGAGTTGAATTGGCGGCTGTGGAATTGTTGTTTTTTCCGCCGTGAGAAAAAAGCGGTACTTGAACAACTGCCCGAAAAGAGCCGTCAATATATCGAATGCGACATTACCAACCGAAAGGAGTACGATGACGCAGAGCGCGATGTTATCCGTTACCTGAGGGAGTACAAACACGCCGACGATGACAGAATACAACGCGCCCTGCGTGGGCAAATCATGGTGCAGATGGGCATCCTGAAACAGATTGCGGCACGCGGCAAGATTAAGGCCGTGAGCGAGTTCGTCCACGATGTTATTGACGGAGGCGAGAAGTTAATCCTTTTCGCCTACCTCAAGGAAGTCGTGGAGGCACTCAAAGAGCAATTCCCCGATGCGGTCACTGTCACCGGCAGTGACAATATCAGGGAAAAGCAGCGTGCCGTCGATAAGTTCCAGGGCGATCCCGACTGCAAGTTAATAATCCTCAACTACAAGAGTGGCGGCACCGGCCTGACGTTGACGGCTGCGAGCCGAGTTGCGTTCATCGAGTTCCCATGGACGTATAGCGACTGCGAGCAAGCTGAAGATAGGGCTCACCGCAACGGCCAAAAGAACAACGTGAACTGTTATTACTTTTTGGGCGATAAGACGATAGACCGCTATATGTATAAAGTCATTCAGACCAAAAAGAACATCGCCAACGAAGTTACCGGCACCACCACTCAAATTGATGAGGACATAGTAAGTATCACAATGAGCTTGTTTAATGATAGGCTATGAGGCATTACAGACTCTACAAGCGCGGCAATGCCGTGTACATTCAGGAATACAAGCCGTCACTTTTCGGCATGATGTGGAACTGTGTGCACACGTTCACGCTCGATTGTGAGGAAGAGTGCCTGGAGATAGTCAAGCTGCTGAACAAGTGCAAAGAGAAATCACAGGACAATGACAAAGGAAGAGATAGCGAAACTTGAACAAACGTACAGCGAGAGCAAGATACAGCACATCTGCGTTTGTTGGTTCCGTGCCACATTCCCCCACGTTGCGGACCTGTTGTTTGCCGTCCCGAATGGCGGCAAGCGCGACCCGCGCACTGGGGCGATGATGAAGTACGAGGGCGCTGTGAGCGGCGTTGCCGATTTGGTGCTATTGTTCCCATGCAGGGGCAAGTCGAGCCTCTGCATCGAGATGAAAGTGCCGAAACGAAAAGGCAGCAGTGCCGGCACCCAGAGCAACCAGCAAAAAGCATGGCAGTCGCTTGTCGAGCAGTACGGGAGTGTTTATTGCGTGTGTCATGGCATTGTCGAGTTTGTGACGGCTGTTTGCACCTATCTGCACGTTGACCCCCAGCCGTTCATTCAACGAGTACTCGACACCTATGCGATTTACAGATGATGGCAAAGCAATCAATCACTATTCGCGCCGATAAGCTGGAGTTCCTCGATGCTATGAGCGACGCGCAAGTTGCCGCGCTGTTCCGTGCGATCAAGGCATATAAGTTCGGTGATGATGTTGAGCCATTCCTGAGCGATCAAATTGTTAAGGTCATGTTCATGCAGGTCAAGTGCGATGACGAAAAGCGAATTGCACTAACTGAAATCAGGCGTGAGATTGGGCGTTTAGGTGGTCAAGCAAGCGCAAGCAAACGCAAGCAAAACCAAGCAAAACCAAGCAAAATCAAGCAAAGCCAAGCAAAACGCAAGCAAAACCAAGCAAACGCACAACCTCCACCAAGTCAAGACGATACAGAGCAAAAAAACGACCAAAAAAACGAGAACGGCGGAAAAACGCAAAATTCGTGTAACTCATCTAATAGTGTAGTAGTAGATAATATAATATTAAATAATAATCAGAGTAAGGGCGAGTATAGGAGTGACACAATTCCGTTCCCCGAACCTCCAAAACCGAAAAAACGCCGCAAGGCTGTGGACGAAGATTTCAAGCCACCGACCTTGCAAGAGGTCATGGCTGTTTTTCGGCAGTCAGCCGCACAACTCCCTTCATGGGAAGATGAGGCACGGATATTTTTCTACCACTATGACGGGTTAGGATGGCGCAACACGCACGGCGTGAAAATCCGCAACTGGGACAGTTTCGCTAACAAATGGATATTCGACAAAATCAATGAGAATAAACGCAAACTTAGTAGGCAGGGCGATAAGCGAGCAACAACGGGCATCGAGCCTGAATGTGGACTTATCGAACCCTAAGGAAGTGGCACGGCTGAAATACGAGCTGCTTCAAAAACTGAAAGACCTATGCCCCGACTACGAGCTGACCGACACACGCAAACCGGTACTCAACGCACTCTTTTGGTGGTGTGTCATGCAGCCCGGAGAGCTCAACCCTCACAAGGGGCTATGGCTATGGGGCAACGTCGGCACTGGCAAGACTACGATGCTGAAAGCCGTCCGTGAGTTTTGCCACGACGTGCGACCGCCCGACCTCGAAGGCAACCGTTACGGATTTCGCCTGACACACGTCGGCGAGGTGTGCCGTGACTTCATGGACAAAAACTACCAAGGCGTGCAGACCTACATCGACAGCAGTAGGCAAGCCTTTGACGATTTGGGCACAGAGCCGCGACAGTTGAATTATTACGGCACGGTTGTAAACGTCATGGAGTACGTTCTACTGAGCCGATACGAGCGGCGCGACGCGAACTTCACACACGTCACCACGAACCTGTCACCACCACAGATTAAGCAGGTCTATGGCGTGCGTGTCTATGACCGCGCAAAGGAAATGTTCAACTTTGTAGAGATGGCAGGAGCCACATTCCGAAAATGAGCAAGATCAGATGCGTAGTTTACTGGAAAAAGTGCGACCCCAGGGCGATCGAGTCGCTGCGTGAAAAGTTCAACATTCCCCATTACACCACCGTCAATGGCGAAAGTCCAGTGGAGGTGGACAACGAACAGATGGAATTATTGAGAGAGTGCGAGCGTCGCGGGTTCCTGACAATCAGACCGAAAAAATGGTGTAAAAAAGGCGACCTTTTCGTTTGGTAATATCGAAAAAAAACGCTAACTTTACAGTGCAATTCATTAAAAGTCAAACCAATAAATTAACTGAAATGGAAGTACAGCAAATTCCGATTGGGCGAGTGAAACCATCGCCCATGAACCCTCGCAAAACCTTTGACGAGGGCGGGTTGCAAGAGCTTGCCGACAACATCATGCAGCAAGGACTATTGCAGCCTATCACCGTGCGACCTTTGAAGTCCACCGGCACCGACCCATTCGCCGACTGCGAATATGAGATTGTGTGCGGTGAGCGTCGCTATCGCGCATTGTTAATCATCGCCCAGGGCAAAGACGATTACAAAGTGCCCTGCATTGTGCGAAACCTCACCGATGACGAGGCATTCGACGCGATGATAACAGAGAACCTGCAACGCCTCGATGTTGACCCGATTGAAGAGGCATTCGCATTCAGCCAGCTTGTTAAACGAGGTGACACCACCGAGGAAATCGCCCTGCGTTTCGGTAAGTCGCAACGTTTCGTGACTGACCGCATCAAGCTAAACAACCTCATTCCCGAATTGCTGATGAAAGTCAAGGACGGCGCGATGGCTATTAGTGCTGGCATGATAATCAGCAAACTCGATGACGAGTTGCAGCGCAAATTCATTGAGCGTTACGGCAACTACCAGTCCAATATCACCAAAGAGCTGGCCGTGCGCTACTGCAACGAGATTTTCCAGTACATCGGCAATTCAGCGTGGGCCCAAGATGACCGCGACGATTTCGATGGCGGCTGCGGTGTAAGATGCGCCGACTGCCCGTTCAACACAATAAACGTCGGCTGTTTGTTCTATGAAATGAAAGCCGAAACGAGTACGGCACGCTGCACAAGTAAGTCCAAGTTCCTCGACAAGAAACTTGCCTACATGATGAGTCTGATAGATGCCCATGCAGATGACATTATCAAGGCCGGCGATCCGCTGGAGTTCGGCAAGATTGCCATTGTGAGCGACATTGCGAGTTATTGCCGTGACAGAGCCGAGGCGGAGAAATTCATCGAGCAAGTCAAGGCGAAAGGCTACGAGGTGTTCAAGCGCGATGACGTGTTTGCGACATACAGCCACTATGACCCAGACGATGAGCGTGTGCAGGCTAAACTTGCCAACCATGAAGTTTACCGCTGCCTCAACATTCAATCCTACTATCAGGGCGTTGACGTTGAGGAACGCTACTACGAGCTCAAGAAAAACATGGAGGGCGTTGACAATGCCACCATCGTCGAGGGCGTGACCGCTGCGAACCTTGCACAGAAGTACGAGGATATCACGCGAAAGTGCCTGCAAGACCGTGCGAGCGTGCTGTGTGCCCTGTTCCGTTTCAACAAAGACGCTGTCCGAAACGATGACCTGACAGAGGAGGAAATGGACGCTATCGTGGCTTACATGCTGAGCGAATGCGACTGGAATTTCCGTCAGGCATTACTTGACCACGGAGCGCGTCTGCCTATGGACGCTTACTATGAGTATGCAGTCAACCACCCCGATGAGCGCAACAAAATCATGCGAGAGTGGCTGCGTGTGCAACTTGCCACATTCAGCGATGCGAATGCGGTGACTTATAGCACCAAAGCCACCACTACCATTGCAGCCCAGTGGGTTCCCGATGAACTGAAAAAAGTCGAGGAAGAGCACATTGCCAAGCTGGAGAAAAAGACCGCCAAAGTCGCAAAGCAGCTTGACGATATGGGTTACACCACCGAGGGCAAGCGCAAATAATCAATCGAGTATCATCACAATGAGAGTGCCGGCAAACCGTCGGCACTCTACTTCATATATCACAATGGATTATTTGGAATTTCTTGAAACCAAGAAAGTGACCGCCAAAAAGAGCGGTTTCGATATACAAGAAAGCGACCTCAACCCCAAGCTGTTCGAGTTTCAGAAGTTTTGTGTCCGTAGAATGCTGCAAAACGGCAAAGGTGCGATTTTCGCAGGTTGCGGCAATGGCAAGACCCTCATGCAACTTGAATGGGCAAAACACGTCGCAGATCACGAACATCGGCCCGTGTTAATCCTCGCTCCCTTGTCGGTCAGTCGCCAGACGATTGCAGAGGGTGAGCGTTTCGGTTACACTGTCAAGCTGTACCGTGACATGGACGATGAGACGCAAATCGCAATCACCAACTATGAGCAGATAGATAACATCGACATTGAAAAGTTTGTTGGCATTGTGCTCGATGAGAGTTCAATCCTCAAGAACTTCACCGGCCATTACCGCCGAGTGCTCACTGAGCGTTTCAAGCGCACGCCCTACAAGCTATGTTGCAGTGCAACGCCGTCGCCCAATGACCTCAATGAGATTGGAAACCATAGCGAGTTCCTGGACGTGCTCGACGCGCCCGATATGCGCTCTAAATGGTTTGTGCGTGACGAAGGTATGAACAACTATCGTCTGAAAGGTCACGCCAAAGCGGACTTTTACGGCTGGATCGCGTCATGGGCTATCATGTTCGAGAACCCTGCCGATATCGGTTTTGCCGAGGAGGGCAAGTTGTTCCAGTTGCCCAAACTCAACTACTATGAGCACAGCGTCGAAGTTGCACCCCAAGCGGGTCAGCTTTTCGCCTCCGGCATTGTCAACGCAACAAACTTCAATGCAGAGTTGCGAAAGACGATGACGCAACGACTGCAGGTTGTTGCCAATCTCGCGAAAGAGACCGATGGCCAGGTACTCATTTGGATTAAGCAGAACAAAGAGGGCGAGGAATTGCGTAAGCTGTTGCCCGAGGCCGTCGAGGTCAAAGGCAGTGACAGCGATGACCACAAAGAACGCTCCCTGCTTGATTTCGCCGACGGCAAAATCCGTATCTTAATCAGCAAGGCAAAGATTTGCGGCTACGGCATGAACTTTCAGTCGTGCGGCACGCAGATTTTCGCCGCGCCTGACTTTTCATTTGAGGACTTCTACCAGCAAGTCCGACGCTCTTACCGCTTCGGGCGCAAAGGCGACGTGAACATTCACTTAGTTATCACCGACACAATGAGCAACACGAGAGATATTATTTTGAAGAAAGAGAAGGCATTTGAGGAAATGCAGCGTGAGATAAACGCCAACATCAACGAACAGCACTACGGGCTGTTGAACGACTACGACTACAGAGAGTACCGCGACGATAAGGTTTTCTTGATGAAGGGTGACACGACGATCGAGATTAAGCGCATACCCGATGCCAGCGTGGACTTAATCGTTTTTTCCCCCCCCTTCAGTTCGTTGTTCACATACTCAAACTACATTCACGATATGGGCAACAACGAAAGTCACGAGGACTTTTTCAAGCAGTACGCGTTTTTGCTCAAAGAGATGTACCGCATTCTCAAGCCTGGCCGCCTCATGTGTTGCCACACAAAGGACTTAGGCGTTTACAAGAACTCGTCAGGTTACACCGGCATCTACGATTTCACTGGTGAGCACACGCGCCACGTCCAAGAGGCAGGGTTCAAGCTGCATAGCAAAATCACTATTTGGACGGATCCAGTACTGGAGATGCAACGCACAAAGACCCAGCGACTGCTCTACAAGCAAGTGACCAGTGACAGCAGTAAGACCGGCATCGGTATGGCTGAATACATCACCATTTTCAAAAAGTGGGAGGGCGATGAAAAGGACTGGGAGCCTATCACCGCGCTTGACAAAGACAACTTCCCACTCGAAACGTGGCAGCGTTGGGCAAGTCCCGTGTGGATGGACATTCGTCGCACGGACGTACTGACCGCCAGCGAAGGCACTGAAATGGGCGATGAGAAACACATCTGCCCGTTGCAGCTGGGTGTGATTGAGCGACTGGTTCACTTGTGGAGTAATCCCGGTGAAGTCGTGTTCACACCGTTCCTCGGCATTGGCAGTGAGATTTACGAGGCGGTCAAGGCAAACCGTCGCGGCATCGGCTGCGAGTTGAAAGACAGTTATTTCGACGTTGCCGTGAAGAATATCCGCAAAGCGGAAATGAAAGCGGCACAACCCACTCTATTTGATTTCTAACATGAAGTATTACCTGAACCATTACCGGCCACCCCCTGCAAAGGATGTGACCACCTACCGAGAGAATTAACAAAGTAACAACCGCAAACAAAGTCACGATGATTAAACTGAACATTTACGCCATGAAAGCCCACGGGCAGGCCATATCACGCGGCGACTACCGAGAGGAAAGCTCGCCGATGATGCCCATCTGCCTCGCGAGCGTGAAATGGCGGCACCTGCACCAGGCACAAATGGACAGCAAACACCAACCCGAACCGCCGTCCCGTATCAACGGCTACGGACTGCGTGAGGAACTTGCCGTCGGTGAGATTGTGCGACTGTTGGAGTTCCTGCAACATATCGGGTGCAAAGACATCGAGGGCTTGATACGGCAATATATCGAGCGCAACTTGAAATAGTGGCCGTGTCGGTTGTTTAGTGATGATGACTAATTGTGATGATGGAAACAAAGACACAAAACATTTCAATCGCTTTGCTGGACTATAACAAGGGCCAGCTGAAAGGACTGCCGAAAAACCCGCGATTTTTCAGGGACTACCGCTATGAGGCGATGAAAAAGAGCATCGAGGAAAGCCCCGAGATGCTTGCACTCCGAGAGCTGATAGTGTTCCCTTACGATGACGGGCGTTTCGTCGTCGTGTGCGGCAATTTGCGTCTGCGTGCGTGTAGGGAGTTGGGCTACACCGAACTGCCCTGCAAGGTGCTTGACGAAAAGACCAAGCCCAAGAAGTTGCGCGAATATGCCACAAAGGACAATGTAAGTTTCGGAGAGAACGACATGGACATCATGCAGAACGAGTGGGACAAAACCGAGCTGCAAGATTGGGGCATCGAGTTCGCCCCCGAAAAGGAGACGGACGAGTTCAAGGAGCGGTTTGACTCGATTACCGATGACACCGCGCTCTATCCTCTCATTCCCAAATATGACGAAAAGTACGAACTGTTCATTATCCAGTCTGCAAACGAAGTCGATAGTAATTGGCTGCGTGAGCGGTTGGGTATGCAGCGCATGCGCTCATATAAGACTGGGAAAGTGAGCAAATCGAATGTTATTGACATCAAGGACGTGAGAAATGCCATTGAGAATAGTAATCCCCAGTCATAAGCGGCACGACAAGGTAATGTCAAAACGCCTCGTCGTTGACCCAATCATCTGCGTGGCCGAGAGCCAGGCGGATCTGTACAAGGAACACAATCCCGAATGCGAGATAGTCACCCACCCCGATAGCGTGATAGGACTCATTCCCAAGCGCAACTGGATGGCAAGGCATTTCGGCGAGTTGTTCATGTTGGACGATGACGTTCACGTCGTCAAGAGCCTCATCGCTGAGCGGGGCGAGACCGGCGTAGTCCGCGACCCCGAAAAAATCACCCACATCATCGAGAGCCTTTACGAGCTGGCCTGTATGCTGGACGTTCACCTGTTCGGCTTTACCAGTCGCATAAGCCCCGTGATGTACGATGAGAGCGGTTACTACTCATTGAGTAAGATGATTACCGGCTGCGCCTATGGCGTGCGTTACAACAAGAATATATGGTGGAACGAGGAAATCAAACTCAAAGAGGACTTTTGGATTAGCTGCTATGTGAAGTACAAGGAACGGCGCATACTGACTGACCTGCGTTACAACTTTTCCCAAAAGGGAACGTTTGTAAATGCCGGCGGTTTGGCCGCGTTCCGCAACCAGGAAGAGGAACGTCGCTCGATATTGTTCATAAAAAAGCACTTCGGCGACAGTATTGCACTCAAGGGCCCGACCAATAACGGAAAAGACAAAACGCGCTCGATGGTGCAGTACAACATATCCTGTAAGTTCAGGTACTAACGTTATCAAGCGTTAAGGCGTTAAAATGGCGGCAGTTACGTTGCCTATAAATCGCCAAAAAACGCTAACTTTACAGAAGAAAAAATAGCGAATATGGTACTCAGAACTATTGGCGGATATGATTTTTTTGAGTGTTCATCGGCCATGCAGAAAGCTATCCGCCGTGCCGATGTACGAGTTGCGGGATTTTTCGCGCTGGAATTGTGGTCCAGTGGCTATCGTGACTATGTTTGGAAGAGGTTGTTCACTATCAGTGCCGAGGACTGCTACGGACTTGTCACCCATGAGGTGGAGGCGTTGTGGCAGGGGCATGAGCTGGTGAACATCAATGCCAAAGAGCCGAAAGGGCGCATTTTCGTGAGCAAGGCCGTGCTGTTGCTGTGCGACTGCCGGAAGTGCCGCGATGCAGACCACCTGCAAAACTTCATCTACGACCGCAAGGACGTGGACGTGGAGCGGTGGATTGACGATGTGAGGGCAGAACCTCTGCCCGTGCCCGATTACACCTTTGACGTGCACACCCGAAAGGGCAAGAAGATGGGCAGGACGAAGGAGGAGTTCTTCAAGGACGAACTTGACGCGCTCCACCCTCGCCAGCCCGGACTATTCGACAACTTAATCTAACCGAGATACCGCTGCGGCCGCCGTGGCGGTATCTTTTCAATCATCATCAATGAAACGAAAGAGAGTTTATATCAGCGGGCGAATGTCGGGCGTTGATCCGGCGGAGTCGCAAGCCAAGTTCAAAGAGGCAGAGAGTTATTTGCGCAAGCGCGGTTTTGAGCCAGTCAACCCTTGGACGCTTGCCCAGTTCCGTAGCTTTATCGGTTGGGGCCGTCACCTCATTGCCGACCTCGACGCATTGCATGACTGCGACAGTATCTATTTGTTGCCTGGTTGGGAGCAGAGCCAGGGCGCGAACATCGAGTGGTTGTTTGCCCAAGGCGTGGGCATACCTGAATACCCCTTAATGCGCTACGGTAATGAAAAGAGCTGAACTGAAACGGCACAATGCCGACTACCAACGCTCCTACTCATTGGAGCGTGCGTACCTGCAAGGGTGGAACGATGCCGACGGCTCGCATTGGCGAGAACCGAGCGAGGAACCTGAAGACAATGCCGCGTGCCTATGCCTGACCGACCGAGGCTATATCCCCGGCGTGTACTTGAAAGAATACCGCTACTGGGAGGGATTTGGGCTGTGCTGGAACAAAGATGACCTCAAATGCTGGATGGCCATTCCACCCACAAACGTCAGTAAAAGTTAAGGTGCTAAAATGGTGGCCATTCTGTTTGCACAACTTGCTATTATACGCTAACTTTACAGTAACAAAAACTACAAGTCAAACCACTAAAAAACTGAAAGTTATGCAAACCACCGCAACCCCCACCACCCTGACAAAAGAGCTCTACATGGAGCTGTACAACTACCTGTGCGACCTCTTTGAGAGAGACGGCGAATGTGACGATGATGAGAAGTCGAGCCTCTACTTTGACTTCGAGAGCGAGGACGGCCACTACTTCATCAGCGGCGATGCCACGGCTTACTTCAGATATGAGGACGATAGCTTTGACCACGCTTTCGGCACCTGGCACGGAGGCCACTACGAGTTCGACAAACTCGATGAGGTGAGCGTTGAGAGTTGCATCTACGTTGACGACGATGAGAATGAGAGCGAGATTGAATTTGATTGCGAGGTATTCGCGCACCTGCACGATAAAACCACCGTCAAAATCAACGGCATGACCATCAATCGCGGTGACGTTGTTGTGGCAAAGGGATATTTCGGTAAATGGTTCCTTGCCACGTTCCTCTACTATGACCCCATCGAGGGTATTTACCACTGGAACACCGACAAAAGTCCGTGGAAGAGCGGCAAAAAGATGTTGCCGGCCACCATCGCCAACTGCGAGTTTGTCGGCAAATACTAAGTCAAACCAATAAACCAAACTGAAATGCTTAACGGATTTGAAAAGCAGACAGAGCCTCTGAACGATTACGAGCGCAACATCTTACTGCCGGTCATCGTGCAGGGGCTTCAAATTCGTGTCGGTGAACGTAACGCCGTCACGAACAGAAAGATGACTGTTGTTTTGCGTAATCAGGGCTACGAAATCAACGAGGCCAGAGTGCGCAAGTTAATCAACCATATCAGAAACCATGCCCTCGTCAAGCGTTTAATCGCCACCAGTAAGGGCTACTATGTCGCCACAAGCGTAGAAGCGTTGGCAGAATATATCGACACCTTGCGAGGGCGCGAGCAGGCCATTTGTGCCGTGCGTGAGAGTATGGAACATCAATACAACGAATGGATATGGGAAAAGACAAACCAATCGTGAGCATCAAGCAGCGTCGCATTATGGCGATGAATGACAAACTGAAGTACTTGCGCGGCAACCTCGAAGTGTACGAGCGTGCCGGATTGCGCAAATGCGCCGAGGCAAAGGCACTCATTAAGCAGATGAATGACATTATCTTCGAGCGCGACCGCGTAGAGCGAGAGGACAATGCAGACCGCCGCAATTGCACCGCTCACTTGTTGCTGTGCATTGCCGCTGCTGATTTTGCGTGTGAGTCGTGCAACCGCCTACTGAGCCAGTTGCAATCCACCTACGGCACGATACAGCGCGGGCAATATGAGTTCACCCAGTTACTTGCCGGACTTGCAAAGGACTTCGGCGCGTTGGTGTGCATGATAGACAAAGTGCGTGATGACCGTTTCAGTTACAATTTCGCCGACATGAGCGACGAGATAATGGACATGATGACGGCAAAGAACCTCGATGAGGCGATGGAGATAGTCAAGCGTCACCATGACGCGGGTAACGGCAACAATATCACATTCAGAGACAATGAACACTACCGAAAGCTCAAAGAGGCGCACAGTGAAGATTGAGTTCACTGACGATCAAGCCGACTGGATGAGGAAACATTACCCCACCACCTACAACCAAGAGTGCTGCGACTATTTGGGCGTGTCGATGCGCACGATGATTAGATTTGCACGTTCGCTGGGACTGACCAAAGACCCCGATTTTGTCAAGTCGATAAGTCGTAAGCACTGCAAGCTCATGCAGTCGTTGAACCGTGGCGAGGGCAATGCCGGCAAGGTCAACCTGATTAAGTACGGCCCGCGCTACCAATTCCGCAAGGGCGTGACATCTGTGCAACGCATCGGCATAGAGGCGTTGGAGGCTGCGAAAGAGAAAATGCGTGCGACCCGCAACGAGTTGATCCGCAAAGAGCGCATGCGCATTTCGTGGGGATTGCCTCAACGCACAAAGATGAAGTTAGTAGGCGGCGACCGTAACAAAATCGGCACACGCTATCGTTTGAAAGTCTGTGGTTACATCATTCCTGAGCGAGGTGCAAACGAGGCGTACTACACCAACGAGACGAACCGTTGCCAGTCGCTTGAACGTACCGCCGTGGCGCGTGGCATTCGTGTCTATCCGGCACAATGTCAGTAAACGTTAAGGTGCAAAAAAGGCGGTCATTCTGTTGCCTATAATCCGCTCAAAATGACTACCTTTACAGTAGATAATTCAATAAGTCAAACCAATTAAAAACTGAAAGTTATGAAATTTGCAGTATCAAGAACAAGCAACTTTCACAATGGCGATAAGCCATGTGACAATGCGACCATTCTCTGTAAAAACGAATGGGAAGAAACGCTATGGCAAATCGAGATTAACAGCCTCGATGAACTGTGCGAGTTCATCAACGAGAATGGCAGTATCGTCTTGTCGAGCCGACGCAGCAGCGCTTGCGACCTGTATGAGATTGAGATTTACGATGATTACCGAGAGTAACTATGACAAAAGCACAAGAAAACAAGGCTAATGCTTTCATGGATTATTCTGCAAGGCGTGATACCACTGGCGAAATGTGTAAGGGCTTTTCCGCCGGATGGGATGCGGCTCATTTGGCAACAGTCAATAGTGCGTGTGAGTCTTTCCGAACATCAATGCGACAGGCTGCAAACCTGTTAAACCTCATCAAGCGTGGTGCTGGCGAGATTATTGACATTGAAAAGTCCGTCGAGGCTTTTCGCAAAGCCTTAATGCCATGAGAGCGTGGATTGACAATCAAAAGGGAATAGGCTATGTGGTCATGTGGACGGAGGGATACAACCACATGCCGATACGCTGTTTCGGGCAAAACCAATCGGCTGCGATGGAGTTCCGCAACTGGCTCAACAACTGCACCGATGAGCGACTGCCGAGGTGGATAAAGACCTATGCCTCCACCTATGACCCACAAGTCAAATACACCTACCCTGAATTTAACAACAATCGGCCGACTCTGAGACGGCAAAAAGGAGAATGAACTATGTTAGTCGAACTTGAATTAAAAGTGACGTACACAGTGCGAGGCACTTTTGATATGCCAGACGATGTCGCAAATCGACTTGAGATTGGTGATGTTGAGTGCCCATCGGATTTCACCGAATGGTGTGCCGACAACATCAACGAGAGCGACGCGGTGGATTGGGAATATGATATTTGTGACTTTGATTTTGTTGACGATGAGAAAGGAGGCGGCCATGTGGGTTGACGGCCTTACGGTGACATTTGAAAAGTTCACTACGACATGGAAGAAGAGCGACCACACAACCATCGTCGCGCTATTCCGGGGCCACATCGTCGGCATTGTCATGGTGGAGTACATCGGCGGCGACAGGCTGCAGGCAATGTTGTGGAATCTGCAAACCGACAAGGAAATGCGCCGGCAAAAAATAGGCAAAAAGTTACTTGACCAAGCGGAGGCCGATGCCGCTGGACGCGGCTGCAACTCAATCTCGTTGGAATGGCGTGCCATTGACTCCGATGGTTGGGTGCTGGACTGGTACAAACGCAACGGCTACAAAGTAAGCGAGGACTGCTACCGGAGCTGCGCGATACGAATGACTAAAAAACTAAAAAGCAAAAGACATGACAAAGATTGAACTTGAAACACTTACTGCGCTCAAACGAGCCGCGAATGCCTACCTCGACCACATCGGCGAGGACATGAAAATGAGCCGCGAGCGTTTAGCGATTGAGCAACAGATGCGTAATATTACAGTTGAGATGGCAACGCGTCAACAGCCCGCTCCCGATGAGCTGATTTGGGCAAACCGCCGCTATGACATCGCCAAGCACTGCCTCGGCATGTTGGCAATCGGCACCGTTCCCGACATCATGGAAAAGCGTGAGATTACGCCTGCTAAAGCTGTGAGAACCGCCATCGAGTTGGCCGACGAACTGATTAAGCAACTGAAAAGAGGCGACAAGCGATGAAGGTATTTGTGAGACCAGCAACCGGCGGCAAGTGGACTGAATTAAAAGACCCTATAATGTCAGATATTTCAGTTGAACAACCTGAGTCACACTGGCAACCAAAAGTGACTGACACGGTGACGGCCACGTTCACGATAAAAAGAACGCTAAGCCGGAACGAGTATGCACACTTTAAGCGGTTAATGTACGGACGTTTGCCGCGAAAGCTGAAAAAGCGACTCAAAAAGGCATTTGGCATCAAAGGAAAATTGAGCATGGAGAAACTCTTAATCTGCAAGTCACTTGCAGAGGAAGGAGGCGTGTTATGAGCTGGGCAGAAGAGCAGGACTGGTTTGGAATGGAGGACGCTTTGGCATTGCGTGGTTTCGACGATCCAGAAGATGCCATTGAACGAGGCTATTGGATAATGTCAGATTGGGAGCCCATCCGCATTACAGCGATGACAGACAAACACCTCGCAAACTCCATTCGCATGATTGAGGAAGGCAGGCTCAACCGTCCGTGGGCGTTGCCATACCTTAAACGTGAACAACAAAGACGACTGAAGCTATGTTCAAGCAAGTAAAGATGTGGCAAGTCCAGTGTGACCGTTGCGGCCGTGGCTGCATCGATGACTACCTGGGCATTGTCGCATGGACTGACAAAGACAGCGCTGAGCAAGTCGCCCTCGACAGCGAATGGCGCAAAATCGACGGCAAGCTCTATTGTCCGGACTGTTACGAGATTGACGATGACACGGACGAGTACCGACCAAAACCGCCGATACGATGAGCGAACTGAATGATAAAGTCATCGGTGAAGTCGCCATGCACTACATGACAGTGCCAGATGACTTACACCGACCGACGAGAGAACGGCACGTTGCAGATGCACGCGCCGTTGTTTTTTACCTGTTGCACCGCCGCATGGGGATGAGCAGCACGCAAGTAGGCAAGCTATTCAACCGCAACCACGCCACGGTACTTGCCGCCGTGCGACGCTGCGAGGAATGGCTGACCATGCCGATGCTCAACCCCAAAGCGGTGAACCTGATAAGATACATAGTAAACGAGTACAACCTATGAACGAATGTTTAACATCAAACTATAACGACATGACAATAGAACTATCAGGACTTTATGGGTGGGTGATACTCGCCTTGTGTGCCATCGCCCTCATTGCCGGACTGGTGGCAATCATCGTCAATCTGTTTTTGCACATCGAGCGACAGTGCAAGCGTCGCAAGATACTGGGCAAGGGAGAGCAGATAACCGCCGACGCTGACGCGAAACTCGTTTACCTGCTCGAAGATTTTTTTTCGGTTGACGTTGCCGCCGAGCTGGAGCAGGCAATCGTTGACCCTTTCACCTCTTACGAGTGCATGGAACTAATCTACGAGAACATCAAATTCAAAATGAACAATGGAAGAGAGAAACAACCCGACCAGAGCGCAAATGATTGCGTTGCGCGATGAGGCATACCAGCACGCAAAAGAGTGCGGTTTCCACGATGAGACGCTATCGTTGGAGCACTTCCTTTGCCTGGTCATCAGTGAACTAATGGAGGCAGTCGAGGCCGACCGCAAAGGGCGACACTGCACCCATGACTTGAACTACATCTACGACGTTGAGGACGATGCGGCTTTCAACACGATATTCAGCACGCAAGTCAAAGATACCGTCGAGGACGAACTGGCTGACGCTGCCATTCGTTTGCTCGACATTTTGGGATTGTACGAGTGCGACGGATTGACGTTTCAGATAGCCGAGAAATATGGAACCCTGAACGGGACGTTCACCGAGATAGCGTTTCGGATAATCGCAATCATTACCGACCTCGTGCAACTTAACGAAATCAAAGAGGTAACGCTTGCTGGAATGCGTGTGCCGGTGACAAACGTTGCCGTCGAATGTATAGGCACCGTCTTGAATTGCCTGATGATTTGGGCAGACAGACTCGACTTCGACCTAATCAAGCACATCGAGATGAAGATGCGCTACAACCGCAACCGTCCCCACCTGCACGGCAAGAAGTACTAACCAAAATACAACAGACATGAAAGTAATGGCAATCATTGCGTCGGTGATTATGATAATAGTCCCGACCATCAGCCTCGCGATGAGCATCGTCGCGGGCAAGCGCAAAGCCCACACGCGCCAAATGTTCATCGTGGGCGAGTTAATTCCGAGCGTGATAATGTGGCTGGCTACAATGGCAGTCTACTTTTTCGCGGGAGTATTCAAAAACTTTGGACTATGAGCAAGCAGTTGAAATTTGTAGTGACTGGCAGCGAGGGCTTTATTGGTAAGGCCCTCACTGCCTTTTTGAGGGAGAAGGAGTACGACATCGTTTGCATAGACCGCGCATTCGGCGTTGAGGCATCCGACATTGACTCCATTCTCACACTGGAGGGCGATGTTGCGTGCGTGTTCCACCTTGCGGCGCAAACGTCCGTGTTCAACTCTGACCTGGAACAGATACGGCGCGACAACATCGACACATTCATGACGGTGTGTGACGCTTGCCGTGAGCACAACGTGCCGCTGGTTTATGCGTCGTCTTCGACAGCGGCCGAAGGCAACACAACTTCGATGTACGGCATTTCCAAGCGTTTCAACGAGGATTACGCCATGTGCTACAATCACGATGCCGTCGGCGTGCGTTTCCATAACATCTACGGTCCCGACCCGCGTCAGGGAACTCTACTTTGGCATTTGATGAACGACGACGTGGTGACGCTCTACAACAGTGGCCGCAACGTGCGTCATTTCACATATATCGACGATGCTGTGGAGGGGCTGTTGTATGCCTACAAAGAGATTAAGCAGTACAGCTGGGACAGTAGGAACCGAGTAATGAACGTGGCCAACCCAGACGCGTTGCCCGTTTGGGAGTTCGCCCGCCTGGTCAGTGAGCGCAACGGGGCGAAAATACGCTTTGAACGCCAATGGCGCGACCGCGACAATCTGTGCCAAATACTTGATAAAAGAATAAATTTAGTACCTTTGCAGTACAAATCCGTGCAGGAGGGACTTGACATCATTTTCGGTGTGGCGGACGGAGAGACACAAACCACATCGTAATGGGCAATATCGTCAACACTGAAATAATCCCTTTGAGCAAAATCGTGGGCAACCGTGGGCAGTTGGAAGGACTGCCCCGGAACCCGCGAATTATCAAAGATGACAAATTCCGCTTATTGTGCGAGAGCATAAAGGCACAGCCCGACATGCTCTACCTGCGTGAGCTGCTTGTTTTCCCAAGCGGCTCTAAGTACATTGTCATCGGCGGGAATATGCGCCACAAGGCAATGAAACAACTCGGCATGACCGACGCGCCGTGCAAAGTCATTCCGCCGGACACGCCCATCGAGCAGCTGCGCCAGATCTTGTTGAAGGACAATTCAAATTACGGCGACTGGGACACTGAGGCACTCGCGTTCGACTGGGAAAGCGGTGAGGTCATGGACTGCGCCATCGAGTTCGACGACGGGAGCGGATATCAGGAAAACGTCGAAAAGAAACGGCGTGCGTGGAAACGTGGCCACAAAAGCAGCGAGCAGCGTTGCGACCTTGTGCCGCGCTATGCGTTCCACCGCTCGATGGACTACGGCTATCTTTCGTGTTTCAAGTACAGCGAGGAGGGGTATTTGCTCTATGACATCAAGGAAAACGAGGAAAATATGCCTCTTTTCGCAGATCATGCCGTGAAGGTGCTGGCTCATTTGGGACTTCGGCACCTTGACGGCTTTTGCCTTGTGTCCGCGCCGAAACGCCGGCACAAAGAGCATAATTTCGCCGACGGCGTGTGTGAGATAATCGCCGCAAAGCTTGGCATTCCCTATTACACCGACATCATCAAGGTACTGAACAAAAACCGCACGAAACCGAAGATGGAGTGGGAGCCACCAAAAGAAAAGAATATCATCTTTTTTGACGATATTCTCACTACTGGTTCAACTATGTTGGCCTGCAACGCCCTCATGGAGGGCTTTAACGTGGTCAATGTGATAGGTATCAACAATCATCATTCATCGAGCAAAACGACATGAACGCGCTTGCCTTTCCTCTTTGCCCAGTCGATGGAGTACTTGGTTCCTTTGCTGTGTCCGTTCCAAAACGCCATCACCTCGTCCGCCGCCTCGACGATGCGCTGGTTGCGGATGAGCGGTGCCTTGCGGTTGTGCGCGGTGTAGTCGGGTTTGAAAACGACAAGCTCGACACCATGCGAGCGGGCGAAGTCCTCAGCGATGGCATCAACACCCTTTGCCCCGCCCGTGATGATCACGTCAGGGAGTTTCTTGATGTAACTGGAAAGGTCAAGCGAGGGAATTGTCCTGCTGCCTACGATAGCGAGTTTCATATCTTACAGTATTTTGTTGGTTGGTTTGACTTTACACTTGCAAATTTCGGCAAAATTCCTGACCTGCCAAAGAAAAAAGCGGGAAAAATCAAAAAAAATCGACTTTTCCCAAAAATAAAAATCGGGAGAAAGCAAAATACCGACCACCAACGGCAACCAATGCCCACTTAACGCGCCTTTTTCATTTTTTTATCACGTCATAAACACCATACCACTATGGCAACAAAGAAAGATAATACAGCCCCACAAAATGCAATAAAACGCAAAGAGCGACCGCTCACGCCAAAGCAGGAACTGTTCTGCCGCAAGTACGTCGAGATAGGCTACGCAAGCGAGGCGTACCGCGTCGCCTATGACTGCACCGGCATGAAACAAGCGAGCGTGTGGTCACTCGCTTGCAGGCTACTTAACAACGTAAAGGTTAGGTCAAGGATAGCCGAGATTGAGGCAGAGTATGCCGAGGCAAGCAAAATTGACCGTGCGAGGGTCATGGACGTGCTCTATGACATCGTGAAGTGCGACCCTGCCGACATCTACGAAGTCGATGAGGCAACCGGCAAACTGAAAGTCAAGAGCCCGCGCCAGCTGCCCAGGCGACTGCGCAATGCCTTGAAGAAAATCAAGAACAAGCGCGGCGAGGTGACTTACGAGTTCAACGGCAAGGTAGATGCGGCGCGTTTGCTCGCGTCGATGAACGGTTGGGAGGCACCTAAGGAAGTGAACACCCATATCATGACCGACGGCGCACGCAAAATAATAGATTTCAACATTCCTGACGATTAAGATGAAGAGTGACAAAATGTAAGTCAAGGTGAATTGTGGCAAAGTGACACGAAAAAATGCCACAAGTGCCGAATGTGTAAAATAAAGAGATAAAGCAAAATGACAGATGAGGTGGTAATATACCGTTTCGATTATCGCTGGTTTAACCCCAACGCGTTCCTATTGTTGAAGTACCTGCGAGAGCCCTCCGTGCGTTTTATCGTACTGTACGGCGGTTCGTCATCTGCAAAGTCGTACTCCACGGCTCAGGTCATTTTGCTGTTGACACTGCTCGACGGCGAAAACTCACTCATATTCCGCAAAGTTGGTAGCAGCATCGAGAAATCCATCTATGAGGATTTCAGAGTGGCGTGTGCCCAGATGCATTTCACAGAGTACTTCAAATTCACGAAAAACACCATCCGCTGCCTTACCAACGGCGCGAGGATAGACTTCACCGGCCTTGATGACAGTGAGAAAATCAAAGGTATATCGAACTACAAGCGCGTGCACCTTGAAGAGTTCAGCGAGTTCGATGAGAGTGATTTCAAGCAGATCCGCAAGCGACTCCGTGGCAAGCACGGACAGCAAATTAGTGCCACATTCAACCCCATTCGGGAAACGCACTGGATTAAAAAAAACTGGCTCGACGGTGAGAGTTGGCACGATGTGCCCATGTCGGTGACGATTGACGGCAAGCAGATACCCAAAATACTGACCGAGGTAAAGAGCCTGCGAATGAACGAGGCAAAGACAATCCTCAACCCTCGCACAGGCAAAATGACAGACCATGCGCCGGACATCGTTCTCATTCAATCGACCTACCTAAATAACTGGTGGGTGGTGGGCAGTCCTGGCGGCGACTATGGTTTCTACGATGAGCAATGCGTCGCCGACTTTGAGAAAGACCGACAGAAAGACCCTGACTATTATCAGGTCTATGCGTTGGGCGAGTGGGGCGTGATACGCACTGGCAGTGAGTTTTTTGCCTCATTCAACGTGGGACATCACACTACGGCGGTTGAGTACAATCCAGACTACCCGATACACATCAGCATCGACAACAACGTCCTGCCTTACATTTCAGTTACCTTTTGGCAGTGTGTAGGCACGGATGATATTCAGCGAGTTATGCAGTTCCATGAGATATGCGCCGAGAGCCCTAACAACACCGTCAAGCGTGCCGCGAAATTGGTGGCAAAGTACCTTAAAGGGCTGCATTACTCTGACAAACTCTACTTGCACGGCGATGCCAGTACCAGGGCGGCAAACACCATAGACGATGACAAACGCTCGTGGCTCGACTTGTTCACATTCACGCTTGAGAGCGATGGTTTCGAGATAGAGGATTGTGTCGGCAACAAAAACCCAAGCGTGGCGATGACGGGCGAGTTCATCAACGCCATACTCGAGGGCAATGTCCCCGGCATTGAGATTGCCATCGGCAGTAGCTGCACCGTATCGATAGAAGATTACTTGAGCGTGCAGAAGGACGTGAACGGCGCAATCCTCAAAACGAAAGTGAAAAACCCAACAACAAAGCAGACCTATGAGGAACACGGCCACCTGAGCGACACGTTCAGGTACGTTGTTGCGGATCTGTTGAAAGAGCAATTCACGCTATTCAGCAACCGCCGCAAGCGCAACCTCTACGCCCGTGACGGGTTGTTGCGTTTCTACAATCCTGCGACCGAGGCGACCGCTGCAGTCACACGCCGATTGCTTTATGTGTTGCCGAACTACAACGGCAAGCTGTGCATGTTGCAGGGCTGCAAAGTCGGCGACTATTGGCGCATCGTCGATGTGGTGTATCGTGAAAACACATCAACCAATGAGATACAGAACGAGGTTGCCAGCCGCGAGGGTGACTTGTGCATTATCGAGTGCGGTGAGGCTTATTACCAATTCGTGCGCTCGTTGCGTCAGTCTGTTGGCATGGCTGTGCGTGTGTGCGACGAGGAGCGTGACCCTGCACGGCGCATCGCCGCGACCAGCGACTTTGTGCGTGACAATGTGCAGTTCAATGAGACCGCCACCAACGAGGACGGCGACTATTCGACATTCATCAATGACTTGCTCGACTACAATGCCGACAAGAGCCGCGACATGGAGGCAAGCGTACTTTTGAGCGGGTTTGTTTCCTATGCCGTAAAAATTTAGTGTTTCGTCGATAATCAGTGTAATGGTGTTTTATTCAGTTAGTTAAATGGTGTTTTGCTATGGTTGGCAATTTTGAGATTTCAAAAAAAATGAACAACCGAAAAAAATACATTCTACATTTGCGCAAAAGAGTTACGACTCATGGATTTTATTCAAAAGCTATTCGGAGTGACGTTTGAGAAGAAGGACGCTGGCACGGTTCCAGTCGCCCTGCCTCCCGTGACGAATGCGCCTGTGCAACAGTCGCAGGGCAGTCGTTTGACGATTACCCCTGAAATGATTGAGGGCATATTGCGTCCCGAGTATGCCGGCAACAACTTCCTTGAGTTGTTCCGTTCCGTGCCTGAGGTGTTTTGGCCGATTGACTACATTGCCAGCCGCATTGCTGGTGCAAATTTCGTTGTCAAGCGGTCCAACGACGATAGCGTGGTGTGGCGGCTGAGTCACCCTGTCAATGAGATGCTCAACCGTCCAAACTGCCTCATGGGTTGGTACGAGTTCATTTACAACCACTTCGTTTACAAGCTCGCAACCGGCAACGCGTTTGTGCGTGCCGCGATGGGCGACCACCTTGCCCCAGATGCGCTGAAGTGGAAGTATTGTGACACGTACTGGAACTTGCCGAGTGACCGTGTAGAAATACAGCAAATCCGCCGGACACGCTATGTGCCTTTGTTTGGCTACACGCCCAACGGAGTTGACGACATCATCGACGGTTATAGGCTCAATAACGGCACGATGGCGTGTGAGGAAATACCTGCCTGGCAGGTGTGGCATGACCGCGACGGACTGCCGAACTATACCATTAACGGCGGTTTCTTGAAGTCACTGAGCCGCCTCGCGCCGTTGAAAAAGCCCATAGGCAACCTCATAGCCGTCTATTCGGCACGAAACATTATCTACGTCAAACGCGGCGGTGTAGGTTTCATCGTGTCACAGATGCAGGATAAGACCGGCACAGTTGCGATGACAAAAGATGAGAAGAGCGAGTTCCTGCAAGAGCTGACAGATACCTACGGACTGGGTGAGGGGCAATTCCCATTCGGCGTATCGTCCTATCCGCTCGGATTTATCAGGACTAACCTCTCGATTAGCGAGCTGCAGCCCTTTGACGAAACGCTTGCCGACGCGATAGCCATTGCAGGTGCCTACGGCATTCCCAGTGTGCTTGTGCCGCGCAAAGACCAATCAACGTTCAGCAATCAGGCCACCGCCGAAAAGACCGTTTACAGCGGCACTGTCATTCCGCTGGCAAAGCGTTTCTGCAAGGACTTCACGGCGTTTTTGCGCATGGAAGATGGAGGCAGCAAGTACTATCTCGACTGCGATTTCAGCGGAGTGGACTGCCTGCAGCAGGGACTGAAAGAGGCGGAAGAAGTCAAGTTGTTAGTCAACGGGCGTTGCGCCGATCAGTTCAACAAGGGACTGATTACATTGAACGACTGGCGAGCCCAAATCGGCGAGAGCATGATTGACGAGGCTGAATTGCCGCTTGCCAGCAAGCTCAAATGGCAGATGACCGATGACGAATTGGCGCATATAAACCGAGTTTTCAACTCGACAACAATAGTTAATAACAACAATAAAAACCAACAGCAAGATGGGAAAGACCAACAACCCGACCCGGGAAAAGGCGATGACGTACAAGAGTAAGTGGTACGACATCAAGGCGAAGGACGTTGACGAGCAGGAAGGACTTGTTACTGTTGCGGTCAACGGATTAGGCATCAAGGACAGCCAGGGCGACATCTCCATGCCCGGCAGTTTCACCAAGACCCTCAAAGAGGGACTCAAGCGCATGAAGTGGTTTTTGGATCACGACGTGACCAAGCAAATAGGCGTGCCTATCAGCGGCGCGGAGATTGACAACCACCTCGTAATGACCGGCAAGATTGCGAAAAACACCGCTCTCGGTCACGATGTTTTGGAGTTGTACAAGCTCAACGCCGAGTGCGGCCATACGATGGAGCACTCCATCGGCGTGCAAGCTGTCAAGCGTGACGAGGCCGACCCTGCAAAGGTGCTTGAGTGGCGAATGTTCGAGTACTCGACCCTCATGGGTTGGGGCGCGAACCCCTCGACGTTCCTCGTAGGCATCAAGTCCGCGACCGATGAGCAAGTGCGCCATGCCGTGGAGTACCTGCAGCAGGCACTGACCAAGTGCGACCTGACGGAACAGTTAAGCAAACAATTCGATATGAACCTTACGTTAATGCTCAAAGCCCTCAATGGCGGAACGGTAGTGACGTGCCCCCATTGCGGCCAGCAGTTCGACTACGACGCTGAGAGACTGCACACATACCAGCAGCAAATCCTCGACGCTGCAAACCAGTTCATCGGCTGGATGACCGACGGCATCGTGCATGAGCGTGTGCAAGAGATGGAGCCCGAAGTGCGTGCCGATGTGGTATCACTGATTGACACGATCGCCTCAAAGGACGGCATTGCCAATATCACGGCAAAGAGCATTGAGGACTTCATGAACTATGTACGTTGCCCTCATTGCTGGGGCAAAGTGTACCAAGCAAACAAACTTATTCAGGACACCCCCGACGAGGGCAGCGTGACCGAGGAGCCGTCAAGCGACACTCCGAAGAGCGACACTCCCGACATCGAGAACAAAGGAGCCGCCGACGAAAATGGCACTCAGTCGTTTTGGGAAAGCCTTAATAGCGTGATTGAATAACCATTAAAAAAGTTTTCACTATGAATGACGAATTGAAGAAAGAGCAGGACGCTTTCCTCGAAAGAATGGAGGCGAAAATGCATGGCATCGTTGACGATGCAATCAAGGGCGTAATCACCAAAGACGACGTTACTGCCCAAGTGAACGAGGCACTCAAAGCTTTCGAGAGCGAGTTCAATGTGAAGGCCGGCGCAGAGGTCAAGGAACTGGCAGACCAGATTAAGACCCTCGGCGAAAACATCGCAAAGATGAAGTCCGTCGGCGTTACCAACGAGCAACTCTCGAAGTTCAGCCAGCGCATCGATGAGATGTACGAGAGCGAGAAGTTCAAGGACTTCATCGAGGGCCATGCCCGCAAGTCAGGTGTGTTCGGCGGTTTTTCGCTGAAGGACATCACCCCCGACAGCATGACCAACGACTACACCGGCACGCACCTCATCACCGACCAGCTCGGCGTGATTGCCAACAAGTACGCTCCCAAGCGTCTGCATATGCGTGACGTGCTGACCGCACTGTCCGGCGATCCCGCATTCCCCAACCTCGCCTACACCGAGATTGAGATGATTGACCGCAATGCCCGCTATGCGACCGAGAACGGCCGACTGAGCCAGTCGCACATCAAGGTAAAGGAACAGAACGTAAGCGTCAAGCGACTCGGTACTTTCCTTGCCGTGAGCAAGCGAATGCTCAAGAGCCGCGCCTACATCAAGTCGTATATCGTCGCCATGTTGCCTGAGGCAGTGTACTCGGCTGAGGACTGGAATATCCTGTTCGGTGACGGCAACGGCGAGAACCTCGAAGGTATCGCAAACAAGACTGGCGTGAAGAGTGTTGAGAGCATCGTCACCGAATCTGTCGTGACGGGTTCCGCTGGTTCGGTTAGGACTGTGGGCGCGTTGAGCCTCAACGCCAGCAACCAGCCCAACGCCGGCATCGTTATCGAGTTCACCAATCCTCAGCCCGATATCCTCGACGGTATGAAGATTACGTTTGCCAACGCAGTCGTTAACACCGACCTCAATGGCACGCACGACGTAATCAAGATGAATGACCGCCAGATCCTGTTGCCTGGACTGACCCTGAGCGGAACCGAGACTGGCGTGTCCAGCATGACGTTCAGCGTGAACAACGGCGGTTTCCAAAGCATCGACGAGCCTAACAGCTTCGACGTGATTAAGACCGCTTTCGCCGTCATGACCTATGCCCAGTACAAGCCCACCGCCATCGTGCTCAATCCTATCACTGTCAACATCATTGAGAGTGAGAAGGACACCCTTGGCCGCAACCTCGGACTCATTCAGGAAGTCGGCGGCGTGAAATACATCGCTGGCCGTCCCATCATCGAGTACGACGGCATTCCTGCCGGCAAGTACCTCATCGGTGACTTTAGCCCCGTTGCCGCAAGCATCGTGGACTACACCAACCTCCTGCTCGAATGGGCAGAGGACATCGAGAGCAAGCTGACCAACCAAGTCGTGCTGATTGCTCAGGAGGAAATCATCTTCCCGATTTACAATCCTTGGGCATTCGCTTACGGCGACCTCGCCACCCTGAAGGCCGCCATCACCAAGCCCACCGAGTACGACATCCGCGTGCAGCCTACCGCTACCGTTGGCCACACCGACGGAAGTGATACCGTAGAGCTGAACTACACCACCAAGCCTCTCGGCGCAACCGTGACCTGGACTTCAAGTGACTCCTCTAAGGCCACTGTTGCTAACGGCGTTGTGACTGGTAAGTCAGCCGGTACCGCCATCATCACCGCATCGGTGAGCGACGGCACGAACACGTACACTGACGTTTGCGTCGTAACTGTTTCCTGACAATGAGATACATCATTGAAGGGCCGGCCACAGGCAAAGTACTTCAAGAGAACCGCATCCGCATTGCGAGAGGGGAACTCCGTGTTACCCCTCTCGCAGGGGCGGTACCCAACCTCGACAGCAAGGACGCGCCAGTAGCCGACGACAAACAAGTCACGCCAGACGACAGCAAGCAAGTGAGTGCCGATGACAGCAAGGAAGTTTTACCGACTGACGAAAAGACACCTGCAAAGGTGGGCGCAAAGAAGTCGGCACGAACTGCTAAAAAGTAGGATTAACCATGCTTATAGATGTTTCTTATTTCACCAGCGGCCCACGGCACATCGTTAATGCCACGGCGACGGCGACCACCTCACAGAACTCGTTGAGCGTGAACGCTGCGATAGTCGGCTACATCCGCCACTATCAGCTCGCGTTCCTTTGCGAGATGTTGGGTGACTCGCTTGCCGTGGAGATTGACGATTACCTGAATGAGAAAGAGCAAGCCGAGAAAGCTACAAACGGCCAGACTGCATTTGAGCCAGTCGAGCGGTTTGAGTTGCTGTGCTCGAAGTTGCGCGACTCATTCGCCGATTACGTCTTTTTCTACCTCATGCGTGACGCTGGCACCCAGGCGACCGAGCGCGGCGTTGTCATTTGGAAGAATGAAAATACCGTCGTATCGCCTTTGCAGCGTCAGGTGAGCGTGTGGAATGAGATGGTGAGCAGAAACGTCCGTTTCAAGGCGTGGGCGGCTATACATGAGCCGTCCGTGTCGGTGTCGAGCAACATGACCAGCCGCGTAAATCCCTACAACCTATGAGCAACGAGATAGTAGACATATTCGCCGACGTGGTGGCAAAGGTGAATGACGGACTGCGTATCACTGTCCCGACCGGCTATGACCCTGACACGTTCAGTGAAATCGACTGCCCCGAAGTGGCCTACGTTTTCGGTAACGGGCGTTACTTCAAGGACGATTTGGACGATAAGAGCAAGGCGGAAATTACCAGTGTGAGCAAGTTCCCAGTCGTGTGCCTGTTCGCGCCGATCAAGGAAAAGCGCAATCAGGAAGACCCGACGAAAAACCAGTACTACACCACGGCGCGGGTAAGTCTACTAATCGCTTGTTCAAGTGTGAAGGAATGGAACAACGAGCAACGCAAAGTCTATTCGTTTGAGAATATCCTGCGTCCCATCTACCGGCGACTGTTGGATGAGCTTGCGAATGACCGTCGCCTCGATTGGGGCTATGGCGGCAAGATACCGCATGAGTACTCCGAGAACTATTCGTATGGCAGATATGGAGCTTACGTCGACACCGACGGCCACATGGTAAGTGAGCCCATCGATGCCATCAACATCGTGAATTTGCAACTGAAATTAAAACCGTTAAATAATTGTTCAAGATGAGAAACATTAGAAATTGTACTGGCAGCAACCTCGATACCGGCGTATCGAAGTGCCCTCTTGACCTCGCCCACATCATCGGCGCAATCGTCGTTGAGCCCGGCACCAACTTCCCCACGAGTGCGACCGCCTCGACGCTTGAGCAGAAATGCCACGCCGACCGTCCCGACCGTATCATGCCCATTCTCACTTTCGTTGAATACGCGAAAGAGGGAGGCGAGCCCAACGTGAGTTCAGTCGGCTATGGCGGCAACCACGTCGCCAACATCGGAGCCCGCACCGATACGTTCACGCTCGATAAGTGCTATCCCGACCTCGCGGCCGCGTTGAGCAAGTGCATGAACAAGAAGTTCGAGGTGTTCTACTTCGATGAGAATAACGTCGTTTACGGCTTGCAGAATGGCGACAACCTGCGCGGTTTCCCCATCACCACGCTCTATCCGACTATCACGCCTCACCCGACCAGCGGCAACCCTGCCACGCTCACCGTGTCGTTTGCCTTCGAGGACGCCCGTGACGCTATCGAAGAGTTCGACTACATCGAGCTTGACTTCAACGTGAAGAACTCCGTCTATGGCCTGACCGTCGTCGAGCTTGTATCGACCGGCGAAACCAACAAGTACAAGATCGTTGAAAAGCAGGGCGGATATGACGTGACTGCCAAGTATGCAACCGCGATCACCACCGCTCCCACTTCGATATTCAACAATGTCAGTGCGGCCTCCTACGACAGCGCAACCGAGACGCTGACCCTCACGCCCGTCGATAACGGCACGCCGTCGTTCAAGGCACCGTCTGCCCTGTACACCGCCGGCGTTAAAGGCATCGTCGCTGCATGACAGTCGAGGGCGTAAATTTCGTCGATGAGGTCTGCAAGTCGATGACCAAGGAGGAATTTGTTGCGAAGTTCGTCGACGTGTTTTGGACCGACCGACCAGTGAAAGAGCGCAAGAGGATTTTGAGTGACACCTACTCGTTGCTCAATCCGCCTGCGAAACCCAGAAAGAAGTGACTAACCAACGGGCGGTGTGACAATGCGTGACACCGCCCTAATTTTAACTGCAATGGCAACGTTAGATGAAGTCTTTGACGCTGTGAAGAAGTGGACTGACAACTTTACAGACAAATGCCTGGAATGCATGGACAGCAATCAGGGCGTGTTTGTACGCTCTATCCGTGAGCAGATGTACAGCGGTTTGAAAGGTGACGGCACATTCATCACGCCCGACTACGATGATGATCCCTTTTTTGAAGAGCCAGGCATGTGGTTCCACGGCAGCGAGCGTTACAAGGCGTGGAAAGCTGAGATTACGCCCCCTGCGCCTGGCTATATGTTGGGACTGCCACCGCGACCGCTCAACGTGCCAAACCTATTCATCAATGGCAAGTTCCATAGCGAGGTCTATTCGCAAACAGACGGGCAGGAGATTGCTATCAAGGTTGAAGAGACCGGCGACGGTCCCGATATTTTGAGCAAGTACGGCGACGAGCTTTTCACTATCGGCGACCGTGCGACTCAATACTTCAATGAGACCTATTTAGAGCCGCATTTGCAGGATTTTTTTAATGATTGTGGGTTATGAGTTGCGGCTGTGACAATAAGAAAAAGGCAAGCGAGTACGAGCGAATGCGGAGGCTTGCCAAGGCGTGCGCCGTCATGGAGGGCTGCATTTTCGAGTTGCGCCGCTGTGACGATGGCACATACACCTTCAACCGTGTAGGCGTTGAGGGCAGAGGAGTAATAATCGAGTACGTTCATTATCTTTAACCACTATGGGTATCAAAATAAATGACTTAGTTGACCCCCAGGCGATGACCCAGTTGCAGGACTTGGGTGTGAAGTTCGACGAAATCAAGCAGAAATATGTGCAGATTGCACAGACGCTCATTCAGGGCATCAATATCAAGGTGACTGTCATCGGTGACTTGGATAAACTTGACGCGCTTGTACGCACCACGTCGCGCGACTTGATTGACACGTCCAAGCAGATGACCGCCGCCGTCGAGGAACAACAGCAGGCACTCAAACGCACGACGGCTGTTATTGCAGAGCAGTTACAGAAAAACGCACAATATAATTCCTCCGTGCGAGAGCGAGCCAACGTCGATAAGGAGGCGATGGCCATTGCCAAGAGTTTCCTCGGTGTGTACGATGAGCGTGCCGAGAAGTACGCTGAATTGTTGCGCATCGAGAAAGAGCAACGCCAGGCTATCAATGAACTCAATAAAAAATATAAAGAGCAAAAAGTAAGCACTGACGACTATGAGGCACGGCTAAAAACATTGCAGCAAACATTGCGTCGAGTGACCGCCGAGAAAAAGGAAGTCGCAAAAACGATGGCGATAGAGGAACGGATGAACGCCACTGCCAGCGGCACCTACGACAATTTGCGTCAACAACTTGAGTTTTACAAGTCAGCGTTAAAGCAGATTCCGCAAGACGCACTTGCAACACCTGAGGAACAGGAGCGCATTCAGCGTTTACGTGACGCTGTGAGCGATCTTGTTACTGAATTGAAGTACCAGGGCGAGTTAATGGGTGAGCATCAAATGAACGTCGGTAACTATGCGTCCGCGATGGGTGGTGCCGGTGTGAATATCAAGGAAGTGAACCGCTACCTCGAAGATTACCGCGTCGCCACCGTCAACGGCAAGGCATCGACCGAGGACATTGCCCGTGTCATGGGTATTGAGGCCACCACAACTGAACAGCTCATAGCGCAAAACAAGGCACTTACCACCGCGATCACGCAAGTTGACCAGAGCGAGGCCGGCGCGAAAGACACCATTGACCAAATGAACGCCAAAATCCTCGAAAACAAGCTGAAGATTTTGGACGTTGATAGTGTCATGGCAGCGCATGCCACCACCCTCGAAGAGGCAAAGGCGCAAAACAAAACGTTGTTGCAGGCTCAACAATTACTCAACCTGACCACTGAAGACGGCAAGGCCAAGTTTGCCGAATACGGCCAGCGCATTGCAGAGAATAGGCAGTTCCTTGCAGAACACGCCTCGGCATTGAGGGAGAATGAGGAGGCAAGCAAGTCGGAACTGAATGCGCTGGAGGCTGCAAACGCTGCACTTGCGACGCAGGCCACCACCATAGCCGAGGCAGAGGCACAAAACAAAGTACTCAACGCGGCGATTAAAGAGGTCAATATCACCGAGGAAGATGCGATAGAGCGTATTGCCCAGTACCGCGCCAAGATTGAGGAGAACGACGCTACTATCTCGAAGTTCAACGGCAAGCTCATGGAGAATGAGCAGCTATTCCGCAGTGCCGAAAATGCGCTGAATACCGATGCGCAAAGTGCCAGCGAGGCTGCAAAGCAGAACGAGATACTTGCCGAGGCCATAAATCAAGTGAACAAACATGCCGATGGAGCAAAAGAAAAGATAAATCAGTATAACGCCAAAATCAAAGAGAACGAACGTGTAATCCAGTCCAATCAAAAGGCAAGCGAGGGCATGGTTAATACGATGGCTCAGATGTTGGGCGTTAACACTCGTTTCGGCACGTCGATGCAGTCATTGGCCACCAGTGCGGCGAATGGAGGCAACGTGATTACGGGACTGACCACGAAAGTGAAGGCATTTGGCTCAACCCTCACTGGACTGCTTGCAAATCCATACGTCCTTGCGTTTTTGGGCATCGCCGGAGTGGTGGCAGGTTTCAAGTGGTGGTATGACTACAACAAGGGACTTGTAGAGGCCAGCCGACTGACAAAGTACTTCACTGGACTGACCGGCGACAGCATGAAGTCCGTCCGTGACCATGTGCAGGCAGTTGCCGACACTTTCGGCAAGGAATTTACCCCCACACTCAAAGCGGCAAACTCAATCGCCAAAAATATGGGCGTGAGCGTTGATCAGGCCGTCGATTTACTTGCAAAAGGTTTCGCCGCAGGCGGAATGAACAGCGAGCAATTCCTTTCCAATCTTGAACGCTATGCGCCCACGTTCCAAAAGATGGGCATGAGTGCGGAGGAATGCGTCAAAACGATGGCACGTCTCGATACGGCAGGCGTTAATTCGTCACGCGCCCTCACCGCCATGAGCAAAGCATCGTTGCAGTTACGCACCATGAATTTAGGCACGTCTGATAGTCTGAAAGCGATTGGCATTGACGCGACCAAGATGACCAAAGACATTCAGACTGGAAGTAAGACTACCGCTCAGGCATTGGCGGAAATCGCCGAAAAGGTAAAAGAGACCGGCAGCAACAGCCGAGAGGCGGCCGCCGTCATGAAAAACCTATTCGGCGCACGCGGTGAGAGTGCCATCGGCGAGGGGTTCCTCGACTTCCTTGCTCAGTCTAATCAGAGCATGGAGGAGTTGTTGGGCAAGGAAGATAGCTTGCAGCGGCTCAAGCTGAAAGAGGTTGAAGTAGAAAAGGAACTGAATGACGTGGTGGCATCGTTGTTCGATATGACCGACGGCGGTTTTGAGAGTGCTACCACCAAGTGCAAGATTTGGATTAAGGAAGGACTCATTAAAGCCATTAAATGGATTGTTGACATCATTAACTACTTCATTGACCTATACAATGAAAGTACGATGTTTCGCGGTGCCATTGAGAACCTCATTGCATACTGGAAATTGCTATGGGAGGTCATCAAACTTGCCTGCAACTTGATTATTGACGCTGTTAAGGCTGTTGGACGCAGTTTCAAAGGGTTAGGCACAATATTGGAGGGCGTATTGTCATTCAGTCCTGAGTTGATCAAGAAAGGACTTGATGAGATGCTTGCAAACTTCAAAGCGACGTGGGGCGAAATCGGAGCTGATATTGCCCAATTTGGGCGCAACGCTGCGCAGGGTTATGTAGATGCGTTTAACAATACTATCAAGCGCAATCATATTGAGCGCATAGATGTAAGCAGCATCAGTGACGCTGATGTGGGCCCGTCTGGCAATGGCGTTGCCACAAATCCAGTCGGCGACCCAACCGAGCCGAAAGCCAAAGGTGGAAAAACCAAAAAAGACAAATCGGCTGAAAAGCAGCGTCAGGCCGAACTCAAAGCTGAAGAGGCAGCACTGGAGGCAATGCTCGAACTTGAAACCAACTATCACAAGAAAGAGCTGATTAAAATCGAGCTCCAATACACGAAAAAAATAAACGCCATCAAGGGCAATAGTGCAAAAGAGCAACAAGCGCGCCAGGCATTGCTCAACGCTATGAACCATGCCCTCGCCGAATGCGAGTACAACTATCAGGTGAAACTCTACGAGACCAACACCGCAAACCGCCTCGCAATCGCCGAAGAGGGCAGCAGGGAGGAGCTTGACATCAAGCTCGAACAACTCGCAAAGCAGCACGACGCAGAGTTGCGAGAGGCGGAACGCACCGATGCCGACGTGGAACTGATTAACAAAAAGTACACCAAGCAAGTTGCCGACCTTATAGAGGATTACAACAAAAAGCGACTTGCAAAGATGGCAGAGACAGCCGCGACCGAGCAGGTAATCCGTGACAACGCGCTGAAAATGGAACTCAACAACCTGCGAGAACTGGAGGCAAAGGAATTGCAGATGGCCGGAAACAATGAGGAAAAGATTGCCGACATAAAAGAGAAATATGCCGACTTGACCGCACAGATGCAGGAACGCTATGCCATTGAGAGCGCGAAAAAACAGATGGAGGCATACAAACAGCAAATCAATGCCCTGTTTGCTGATGACACTGCATTCGACTCGCTGTTTGCTGACGGGTTGCTCGATGTTGAGACCAGCACCAAGTTACTCGAAGGTATGGGCATGGCACACGAGGAGGCATTGAACCTCGCAAAGTCACTTGCCACGGCACAGATTGACATCGCCAACGCAGAGGCCGACGCAGAGATTGGAGCTATAGAGCGTGTCACCAAAGCCGACCGAAAGGCGCGTGACAAACGAATTGCCAATGCTGAAAAGTGGCTCGATGCAGCTGCTGACGCTTGCAGCGAGATAACCGAGCTTGTGGGCGCGTTGTTCGACGGCAAAATCCAGCAGATTGAGCAAGAGGAAGAGGCTAACCAACAAAAATATGACGCTGAGATTGCCAATATCGACATGCTTGCAGAGAAAGGAGCTATCACCGAGGACGAGGCGGCTATCCGTAAACGCGCCATCGATGAGCAGAACGCCAAGAAAGAGGAGGAACTTGCCAAGCGCAAGGCGAAACTGCAATATAAGCAGGCAGTCGCCGAAAAAGCCAACTCAATCGCACAAATCGGTATTGCAACCGCGCTCGGCATCATGAAAGCGTCGCCCAACTGGGTACAGATGGCACTCGTTGCCGCAATGGGCGCAATTCAGCTGGCCACCGCAATCGCCCAGCCTATCAAGGCGTATAAGCGTGGTACTGACTATCACCCAGGCGGCCCTGCAATCGTCGGTGACGGCGGCAAACGTGAGGTGATTGAGAGCCGTGGCAAGTACTACATTACCCCAGACGTGCCAACGCTTGTGAACATGCCCGAAGGATCTAAGGTGTTCCCTGATTATCTTGACTTCATCGCCAATGAACCACCAGTGGACTACGGCAAGTTAATCGCCTCGTTGCCGTTACCCGACATCAGTCCGCTGTTGTATGCCGACACCAAACCGCACGTCATTGTGAACAATGATTATCGCGAACTGCAACGTGAGATTGCCGAGGGAAACCGATTGACAAAAGCGATGATCAAGCAGCAACGCCGCCTCGCCAAAAAGGAGAAGTACGACCGTTACAGAGCCGAGAGAATATGAAAGAGCGACTGAGTGAATTGACCCTCGCCGAGTTCATAGACATGGAATGTGGTGAGCTTGACGTGCTGAAAGGCCACCATGAGATTGTGCCGCCTGACCGACTGTTAAAGGCGCGTGAGTCCATATCGCACGAGTTTATGAGCATAGCCAGTCCGGCATCGTTCAAATCGATGGTCATAGACCGAGAGCGCAAATCAAAGATGCGCACGCGGGCAATGTTTTTCGGAACGTTGAAGTCTTTGCTCGAAGTCGGTGGCGTGGACGAGTGCCGTGACCTGCTTACGCAGTATGGGAGCGACACGAAAGGACGTGATGACGAATGGATAAGGCGTGAAATTGTTTCACAACTCAACGCCGCGACGTTTGAGTTAAAGCGCATGGGCATCGATGTGCCGAAAAATGCCGGAACCACTCCCGATGACGTGCGAAAGGGTTACGAGGGCATGGTGGCCGACTTGATGATAGCCAACAAAATGAGCATAGACATCAACACTATACGCGCCAGCGTTTTCGCCTCGATGGTGTACAAGGCAAACGAGCTTGCGCGTGCGATGAACGCAAAGATAAAGTCCCACAAGTAATGTACTGTACTCTGATTGTCGTGGCCGTGAGAGAGATACTTGCGGCCACGATTTTTCATTTTCAGTGAACATTTGAACTTTGTTGTTAGTAATAAATTCGGTAAACAATGAGGATTTATGAAAAACAACAAAGAATGCCGCCGACTGGTTGCGAGGGTGTCGGCGATCGAGCAAAAGTGCGACCTGATATTGTCGCAGCTGAAATCCCTCCGTGTGAGCAACGACATTGACGAACTGATTGACCGACTGCACCGCCAGGCGCGTGCGATGCGCAAAGACCTGCGACGATGAGTGGCGTGGGTGAGCAAATCGCCGCGCTCTATTCCTGGATCAGAGGCGTGGCGTGCCGACTCTCGTCCTGTGTGGCAGACGGCGAGGACTTGGCGCATGACACAATCATCAAGGCATTGTTGAACGCTGACCGCTACGATGGCGTTAGGGACATAAAGCCGTGGTTAATGACTATTTTGCTCAATACGCTCAAGAGCCGATTACGTCACGGCGGCTGTGTGCCGGTGTGCCCAATTGGTGAGGACGTTGAGCGTTTCGCAACCGATGACCCTGCACGGCAATTCGAGTGGCAGTCACTTGCGGCAATCGTCAAGCGCATGGCTGTGACCGACTACGGCGTGCGCTCGCTGTGGCTGTATGCGCTCGGCTATGACTACGGCGAGATAGCCTCACTAACCGGCGTAAGCATCGGCACGGTCAAAAGCAGGATTTTTTACACACGGCAACGACTGAAAAGGATGCTAAATGCCTAAATGTCAGTAAAAGTTAAGGTGTTAAAATGGTGGCCTAAAAATTTGCGTCTATTGTAAATATACGCTAACTTTACAGTACAATAATAAACTACAAGTCAAACCATTAAAACTGTTAAAGTTATGCAGACAAAAAGTAATTTCCGCGTGAGAGTTATGAACTATGCCCACCACATCTTCGTGAGCGGCGAGTGCACTTGGAGTGCAGCACTGAAAAAGGCATGGCAGCTTTACCGACTTGCCAAGGCGATGCGCAAGGGCGTGGTCAAGTTCTTCTATGAGAAAGTCGACGGCAGTGCCCGCGTCGCCTATGGCACTCTGTGCAATCTCCCTGCCGGCATCACTTCAAAGCGTAGCAGCAAGGCACCCAATTTCAGCACTATGTGCTACTGGGACACTAAAAAGGGCGCATTCCGCTCTTTCAGAGTTGAGAACTTCATCGCCGTGGCCGTATGAACGAGGGAGCTTTACTCATCAAGAGCGACGGCAGCGTGAAACCGATAGTCCCTGCGAATGGCAGGGACTATCGGTTTCACGCTGGAAGAGTTGCAGGGCTATGTCGAGGGACTCATTCAGATTATTGACTTGACCAGTGAGGCGATTATGGTGGTGAACGAGGAGGGCAAGGGCGTGTTGCCGCCGAACGGCATGGCAACCGTTATAGCGAAAGCCAGCAATGCCATATTTCCACACGATTACATCGCCGGCAATGCCGTCATGTGCCACACTGACCTGGTTAAGTAAACGCTCGTGAATGAAGTTAATTTCCTTCACGAAAAAATGTCCGGCAACAATGCCGTTTGGAATATTCCGCGATTTGGCAACAAGTGGCGCGGAAATATTCCTATATCTCCACAAAAGAGCGATAAGTAGCAACGGCACAAACAATTAACGGCATTTTTCGGCACGTCCGCAAATTTGAGATTTCAGGAAATTGGCACGTCGGGTTTCTTTTTGACTTATATTTGCGCCAAAGAGAAAAGCAACGGCAATGCGGACGAAATTCCACATTATAATTGGCGGCACGAGCCACGAAGTTTCACCAACCGACATTAAAAACTGGGACGAGGTGAAATTCACCCTGGAGCGCAAGGACTTCAGCGGTGTCATGCGCTCGTTTTCGTCAGATTTCGAGTTTGTCGGAGCGGCGTTCACGTTGTTGCGCGACCTCTACCTTGCTGATGGGTTCCTTGCAGCTGCAGAGATTGCCGTATCGACGAAAAACAATGACTGGACTTATACAGAGCAATTCCGTTGCCCGTTGGACTTCTCGACGATCGAGATAGAGAACGGCGTAATGACAATCAGCTCAATCGACAACACGCTCGCCGGACTGATAAAGGCGCAAAAGTCCACCAAATACCAGTTCGACGTTGCCGACCTCGACACTGAATTTGTCGAGGTGAGGCGCATTGCCATTTCCAATAGCCAGCAATTCGGGTTTCTCTACAGTGAGACAAACCGCCAGACCTACCCCGAACTGAAAAAGGGCAGGGACTCGATTGTGACCACCACCTACATCGAGCCGCACGATGAGACACACGGCGAGCCCGCCGAGTCGTTCTTTGCTAAAGTACTGACAATAGGCGCAACAATGCAGGTTCACGTCACCGGCCTCGTGAGGTGCTATTTCAGCCCAACAAAAAAGGGGCTGAACTATGCCGACGGAAACACGCTCAATGACATTCCCATCTGCGATTTGCAGGTGAGGACGCTTGAAATTGACCAGTCCGATTACGTCGTTTGGACTACATTGTTCAATGACGACTTGTTGCATTTCAGAGTACACGGCACGATGATTAACGCACTTATTGGCGGCTCAAAGGACGTGGTATTCAACTCACTCGATGACCTAAAAGCGGCGGCAGGCACGTTGTATAACGGCAAGTTCGGCGTTGTCAGGGGTGAGGGCGGGAGCAACAATCCAAGCTATCCGTCCTATTGGCTATATAATACCGTCTACGAATATCAGAACGGGCACTGGATCAACAAGGGAGCCCCCGAAGATTACTATCAGGATAGGAGCGTTAGCATAGGCACGTCGCTCGATAGCACACGACTTACTGAAGGTTGCTATGTGCAGTTGTGGTGTACCGAGAAGTTGAAGTTCCAGTATGCAACGATGGTAATGACGTGGAACGACCCAGTGAGTGACCCTGTAGTGTGCCGTGCCGTTAGGCCGCTGACTCTGGCCACGAAAATCGTGCAGGCCATATCGCCATCGGCAAGCGTGTCAATAGCCGAGGATGATAACGGGCGACTGGCAAAGTCATATATCGTGCCTGGCGAGGTGCTGCGTGGCATATCGTCGGCAAAGGTATACTCCACGTTCCAGCAATTCGCCGAATGGATTGAGGCGGTGTTTGGCTACACCTACCGTATCAGTGGCAACGTGGTGGAGTTCGACCACCGCACGGCGATATTCGGCAGCGACGTGGTAAAGGTAATCGGAAACGCCCGTGAGGTCAAGTACTCAATTAACGATAATCTGATTTATGCCGAAGTGCAGGCAGGTTATAGCAAAAAAGAGTACGGCGAAATCAACGGACGATTTGAAAAGAACTTCACCAACTACTACACTACCGGCTACAATGCCACCGACAAAAAACTGCAACTGATAAGCAAGTACCGCGCCGACATTTACGGTGTCGAGTTCGCCGTCCGAAAGGGTGAGAGTGAGACGAAAGACGACAAGGCCGATGAGGACGTTTTCGTGCTTTACTGCGTGTCATTGCAGTCAAGCGATTACCCGGTATATCTTACCAGCAATGCCTTCTATAATCCATCGTACTGCGTTGCCAACAATGCCGCGTTCATTTCCGTTTTCGGCAGCGGCAAGGCTGTGACGCTCACGATGACATCGAGCGACGGCGACAACGGACTTGTTGACGTTTCCATAGCAGCCGGCACGGCATTGTTCACCGCTGGCGAATTGGAGTTCACCACAGAGGACATGATACTGCCCGAGGACTGGGACGGGCTGATACAGATAGACCACGGCGGGTATCGCTTTAAGGGTTATATCAGCAAGGCGGAGGCAAGCTACGGACGGCAGAGCGGAATTGAGTACAAGCTAATCGTCAAAGACATCACAGAGCTATGATACTGTCACCATTCACCCCTATATTTTTCAAGCCGCGCAAAGGGAGCAACGGAGTGCCAAGTCGGTACATTCAGACCTTTGCGCCGACTGACCACATCGAGCTGCAGCTGATATGCGCCGTCGGAGAGACCGCGCCAGTGACGAAAGTCTATAACGCCTACGACGATACTGAGATTTACACGATTGAATGGAACTCGTGGACGATGAACACTAATGACTTGCTGTATTTCGCCACGATTACCGGCCTGAGCAACGGACATTATTACATCGACATGCAAGGCATTGGAACCAGCGAGCCGTTCAAAGTAACCGACTATGCGCTGGAGCTCAACCAGACCACGCTCATTCAATATGCGATGAAAGACAACCGCCAGCGAGACGATGCTGTGTTCCTCATTGACGGAATGCCGTTGTTTTTCGATTTCCGCGTCCCTGGAGGGTTCAAGGATAGCGGTTGGGCGTTCGGCGTGGAGAATGAGCAGTTCGTGACCGATGACGCGAATATCGTTGAACTTTATGGGCAGGAGAGCACATCTAAGGCATTCACTATGGGTGACGGTGGCGGCGTGCCTATTTGGTTTGCCGAATTGCTCAACCGATTACTGACGTGCAATTACGTCTATTTCGACGGTGTGCGGTATGCCCGCAAAGAAAGCAACGTGCCTGAGGTGAACATCGAGGACGACTTGCTCAACTCATTCGTGATTACGCAGATCGTTCAAAAGGTGACTTTGCTCAATCCTGAGATTGAGTTCAGCAACCACCTTGCGCTACGTCGCACTGGTGAGGAAATCGCCGGCGACATCACGAATGACTATCGTGGCGCGGATAGCGTAATCAGCCTCCAAGATAATGTAAACCGTTTAATTGATTAAGATATGACAAACGAGGAAAAACAGTACATCATTAACGCTGTACTTTCGGCTATCAGGACGAATAGCCGGACCATATCGCAGCTGACCGCCGTACCCTCACTATCTGACTCTGATAGTTTCGAGGTAGGCGGTGGCAAGCGTGTCACCTACGGCGTGTTAAAGCAGCTCATTGCGTCGTACTGCAACGCCGACACCGACACACTACTTGCAGCCATCGCGCTGAAGGAGTTGAGCTCGGCGACTATCACGACCACAGAAACGACTGCCACGCTCACGATTACCAATGCCGGAGGCACGACAATCACAGCTACTATCCCCGTGGCCACCGACAACCAAGCGGGCATTATCACCGCCACGCAAAAGGTAAAGATAGACAGTGCCTACAGCAATGCCCAAAGCGCACTCACGCAAGCGGGCGAGGCAAAGAGTGCCGTGCAGACACTGAACAACAAACTCGGAACGGCAAGCGGTATCGCCACGCTGGATGCCAATGGCAAGCTGAATAGCAATCAAGTGCCGAGCAATGTAGTCACTGATACAGAACTTGAGACTGTCGAAGATAAGGCTGATGCGGCGCAGAGTGCGGCTGATGCGGCACAGGGTGCAGCCGACGCGGCTCAATCAGCAGCCTCGGCGGTGGCCGCCACCGTGGAGGCGATGAAGAAGTACGGCTACAAGTTCATGGGCGTGGCCACGCCGACCACCGACCCCGGCACACCGAGCGAGAACGTGTTCTACCTCGCCACCACCGAGGGCGACTACACCCACTTCCCGACCAATGCGTCAACCGATGAAGGGCCACTCTATTTCCACCTCGGAGCCGACGATGTCGCCATCCTGCGCTACACCAAGCCGACCGATGACTCGCCTATCATCTCCAACTGGAGCAAGGTGACGCTGAACCTGGCCAAAGGCACAGCGATTACCGCTATAAGAACCGCCATTGAGAACATAGCAGCCGATATAACCGACCTTGAAGACAGCATCGCACCGCGTCTGTTCTTCAACGGCAACGTGCTCACGGGTACTGAGGGCGAGAACATCACGCTCGCGCAGTTCGTGGCATTGACCGCCGGCGCGGCATTCGCCTTTGCCCGGAAGAAAGGCGTAGTTGTGACTCTCTCCACCGCTGACGGCTTGAAGAACTACCAGTGGAAAGGCACGACATGGAACAACACCGACGACTGGCGCAACTTCGGCGGCTCGGCTGCCGTGGGTAACTGCTACAACGTCACCAACGAGGCGAGCGACCTGCTGCCTGCCGGTACGGGCTATTTCACCCTCACCACCGCCATCGCGGCCGTGAAGACCAAAGGTGTGCAGGGTGTGGGTATGCAGATAACCTTTGCCGTTGGAGAGTCCACATGGAAGACTTACCAGTATGTGGGTGCCGACGTGACCGACACCAATTTTGACCTCGAGACCAACTGGGTTGACATGGCGGGTATCACCGCAGGCAACGAGGCAGTAATCAACATTCTCGACCTTTGCGGCCCTTGCACGGTTGCCCCTTACTACAACCTGCAATATGCCATCGCCGCGCTTGTTGACAAGCAGAATGCGACAGGTATCACCTACGCAAAGAGTGGCCTTGTCATCACCTACCCGATAGGCGAGAACCTTTGGGAGGCCAAGCAGTTCAACGGCATCGTCGAGAACTTCGGCGAGACCGGCCTGTGGAAAGACTTCGGCGGTGGCGGCAGTGCCGATGTAGAGACCAGCGACACCCCTGTCAGTGGTGGCGAGGACGCATTCAGCACAGGCGGCGCTTATACCCACCTCGCAAAGGGTGTGGAGATGCTGGAGGATAGCGAGGCACAGCAGCGTGAGGATTACGTCGAGGGCTACAACTACTTCTATCTCATCAACGAGAATGGAGACCGCATCGGCAACGTGTGGCGCATACCTAAAGGCGGTGGCGGCTCATCGACAACCAAAGTGTTCAGCGTGAACTTCCAACAATCGCCTTTCTATGCCGCCGTTGGTGGTAATTTTACCTTGCGTGCGTCAATCCGCAGCGCGACCGAGGAAGGTGGCGTGACAACTACCGACAGCATCGAGTCAATCCAAATCGTGGACCGCGACACCGCCCAGGTTCTGTTCAGTGACAGCACCACCCACGCGTCGAGCGAGAGCCGCACCGACTACTCGTTCACCTTTGACCTGTCCTCGTTCTTCACATCGGCAAGCACCCGACGTCTGCAACTGATTGCTGTGGACGGGGCGGGCGACAGGGCATCACGCACCATCAACGTGGTGGCCGTGGACGTGACTTGCCAGTGTGTGCAGGTGCTCAACTACACCAATGCGAGTGTGGTGTTCACCACCGACACCGTCAAGTCGTTGCAGATGTATCAGTTCCCGAACAACCAGGGCACGATTACCGCCGTCGTTGACATCTTCGTTAACGGCGAGTGGGTGAACATCGGCACGGCACAGGTCACAGACAGTTATGCCCACAACATCACCGTCAACCCGACCGCTTTGGGCTTGACGCACGGCGCATACCCCATCCGTATGTACGGCACCGACAACGCCAGCAGCGTGCGAGGCAACACCGTCTATTCGACCATCATGGTTGTTGACACGGCGAGTTCGCTGCCCATCGTTGCCATGCGCTACAACGATGCCAACAATGGACAAGTGCGGCTCTATGACACCGTGGCCCTTGAAGTCACCGCCTACACGCCCGACGCACAAGAGAGCGAGGTGGTAGTTACCGAGAACGGGGCCACCATCGCCACGCTGAATGTGAACCGCAGTTCCGTGGAGACCGTGAACCGCCAAATTAGCGGTGTGGAGCAAGGCACGACACTTGCCTACCAAGCCACGAGCGGAGCCAGCGCGAGCGGCACAATCAGCCTCACCGTCAACGGCAGCGTGATTGATGCGGCACTGACCACCGGCGCGATTTGCGCCTTCGACTTCGCCAACCGCACCAATAGCGAGGCAGGAAACCACGAAATCGTGGACGGCAACTACGAGATAGCCGTGAAAGGCTCTAACTGGTCGTCCAACGGCTTCAAGAACTATCTCGGCGGCAACTCCCTTGCCGTGAAAGAGAACGTCACGGCAGAGTTGAACCTCGCTCCGTTCGCCACTGTCGATGTCGCAAGCACAGGTTTCGCCCTGCTGTTCCAGTTTGCCTCGAACAACATCGCCGACAACGATGCCCACCTCATGGAGTGCTACGACGAGAACAACGGAGCGGGCTTCTACATCACCGGTCAGGCTATCGGCATCAAGTGCGGCAGCAAGGTCGAGGAGAGAACCTACCCCAACGGCGAGCGCATCACCGTTGGCATCCTCGTTGAGCCATCGAGCAAGTATGTGGAGTTCAAAGGCACGCGTTACTCGCTGATCAAGTTGTTCATCAACGGCGAGGAGAGTGCCTGTGTCGAATACACCTCCAATAACGACCTGTTGCAGGACAGTACCATCAAGTTCAGAGGCACCGAGGGTGACTTCTACCTCTACTACATGATTGCGTGGATGCAGAACATCGCCTGGATGCAGCAGTTCTTCAACTACCTCGTCAAGTTGACCGACACCTCGGCGATGGTGACGGAGAACACTTTCGAGGACGTGTGGAGCGGCAACACCTCCAACGGTCCCACGGCTGCAAAGCTCACCGCAAAGGGCATGCCGTACTTGATTGAGGCACCGTTCAACGGCAGTGACATCACCGCCCTGGACAATACCACCTCGACGAGCCGCAACAACTACATCACGCTGACTTACCGCGACCCGAACCGTCCGTGGCGCAACTTCGTCGCTACCGATGTGCGCCGGCGCAACCAGGGTACGACCTCGGCGAAGCGTCCCATCAAGAACGCCCGTTACTACCTCGCCAAGAAGAACGGCTCGACCTACGACAAGGCGACCAAGACTGGCGGCACGGTTGTCACGCCCGAGCTGTCGAGAACCGAGTTCATTGCCGCCTACGGCACCGAGCACATCGCGCTATACGACGAGGCTGTGGCACTGTTCGCCAAGAATAAGGTGCGTGTGAGAGAGGACAGCATTCCTGTTGACCTCATCACCGTCAAGGTGGACTACTCGGACAGCACCAACGCCAACGACTGCGGCGCGTGCAACATGATGAACACCGTCTATCGCCGTCTGGGAGCGCAGTACATGACCCCTGCGCAACGCTACTACGACGGCACCTACGATAACGGCGATGTCCATTTGACGGGGTTGCAGCTGAACCATTCGACAGCCAACCACCCGATTGCCATGTACCGCGACTTCAGCGGCACCGGGACGAGCCTCAAGTTCTACGCCAAAGGCAACTGGAAGGAGGACAAAAACGAGCAGATGGCTCTCGGCTTCAAGGACACGCCGGGTTACAACAAGGGCTGCCTCAACTACGGCGACTTCGTGGAGTTCTTCGGCACTTCGAGCGAGACGCTGGCTCAAGCCGTGACCCGTTTCCTCTCGGCAAGCGTCACGAAGGACACGAGCAAGGTGTACCTTATCTCGCAGTACTGCGGCTCGTCGTACAAGTTCTATCGCTATCAAAACGGCGCATGGACTGACACCACCGGCACGATGCGGCAGGTGAACGGCGCATGGGTCATCACTGGCGACGTACTGAACCCAGTGGACGGCTTCGAGTTGCTTGCCTACCAGGGAATGTGCTGGTGGCAGGGCGTGAGCTCCGTGAGCGACTTCATGGCTCCCAGCACCAACATTTCGTCATGGGTGCAGAAACTCATCGATAAGGAGGGCAGCGGTGTGTCCGGCACGTCGTTCCCCGCGTGGACCAACTACTTCGAGTGCATGATTGACGATGACCAGTTGCAAGCCGACCTCGCTATGGGGCGCAAGGCACCCTACTGGCTCTACCGCCTGCTCAAGTTCTGCAACGACTGCGACTACTCGCAGGGTGCGGACCTCAGCGGCGACTGGCACGACAATCTCTACAAGTACGTCAACCCCTATGCGCTGTATGTTTACAACGCATTCACCGACTATCTCGCCGCCGTTGACCAGCAGGCCAAGAACATGCAGCCCATGTTCTTCCTCGACGAGGGTGGTTCGGTAGAGGGTGGTGTGTACAAGTACAACGGCGTGGCCACCGAGGATTGTGCCGTGCGCATGTACCCCAACAAGGTGTACGATGCCGACACCCTGCTCGGCAAGGACAATGCCGGTGGTGCGACGGTCGATCCCGAAGTTGACCCCAACAAGCCGAGCGACCCGACAACTGGCTACAACAACCCCTATGCCGGTTGGGGCTCCGTGTTGTGGAACAACATCTACCGCCAGCCAACCGTCAAGGTCGATGCGAACAACGAGACCGACATGAACACCATCGTAGCGGCCATGCGCAACCTGCAAGCCACTGTCGATGGGGTCACCCTGTCGCCGTTCTCGCCCGATGGCTGCAAGCACTTCTTCCTCGACAACATCTGCAAGCGTTGGCAGAAGACTGTCAGCTCGTATGACGGCGAGAGCAAGTACATCGACAGCACCGAGAACATCGACACAACGGTTGAGGACAACACCACCTACTTCTACGCGCTGCACGGCTTGCGCCTCACCTCGCTGCCGTCGTTCATCGACCGCCGTTTCCGCGTCCGTGACGGCTTCTACCGCACTGGGTTATTCTTCAGCGGTGTGTGGTCGGCCCGTATCAACGGCAACGTGAGCACGTCAGGCATCACTATCAAGGCCGCCAAGACGGGTTACTTCGGTGTCGGTAGCGACAACTCGGGCAACCTGCGTGAGAGCGTGTATCTTGAGGCCGGACAGACCCACCGTTTCACGTTGTTCGACCACACCGAGGGCTCATTGCTCTACATCTACCAGGCGAACCGCATCAAGGAGATAGACCTCAGCGAGATTTCCATTTCGCAGAGCGAGATTGTGTCGTTCGGTGCTTTCACCCTCGCAGAGAAGATAATCCTCGGTGGTGCTGACCACGTCAACATGGGCATCGGCTCTTACGCCCCCATGACCGAGCCGCCGCTGGGCTCGCTGCCGTTCCTCAAGGAGTTGAACATCGTCAACACCCTTGCCACGGCCATTGACGCGTCGCAATGTCCTCGTCTGGAGACTTTGAACGCGACCGGTTCACCGCTTGCGAGCCTCGCCCTTGCCGAGACTTCGCCTGTGAGTGTACTGACCCTGCCGGCGACCATCTCTCGCCTGACGTTGGTCAACCTGCCCAACCTGTCGTATGAGAGCGGTTGCCTCACTTTCGAGGGAATGAGCGCACTCACGCAGATACGCATCGACGGCTGTCCGCTGCTTGATGGTGCGAAACTGCTCAACGATGCAGTGACCGCAGGCGCATCGCTGACCCGCATCCGCCTTGCGGGCATTGACGTGACCGGAAAGAGCGACATCCTCGTTGCCCTGCGCAACATGGGTGTGCGTGGACTTGACGCAAACGGCGATGCCATTGCTGAGAGCAACCAATGTTCCGGCTTGACTGGTGTGTGGACGTGCAGCGATGTGATAGAGGCCACCTTGCTCGCCAGCCTGCAAGCCTACTTCCCGTTGCTGACCATCTACAACGCCCAGTACACGGTCGTGCAGTTGGATGACAGCAAGACCGCGCCTGCCGAGGACAGCGTCATCAACCTTGACAACGGCACTTATGCCAACGACGGCAAGATGGGCTACGTCGCCAGCGGCCATATAACCAAGATTAAGGCAATGATGCACGTCTATAAGTCTGTGTACGACGAGAGTGCACAGAAGATGAAGTGCTACCAACTTGACGATGACGACATCGAACTGCTTGCCAATGGCGAGTCCTTTGACAGGACCGATGCAGGTGGCGAGGGCTACGATGTGATGCTCGGCCTGCCTCATTTTTGGTACAAGGGAGTGAACGACGCGCTCAACAGGAAGAAATACCTCGTACTGTCGAGCGAGACCGGCACACCCCGAAGTACTGCATCCGCCATCAGCCGTGTGTCGCTTGCTGCAACCATTGACGGGGCGGCCAACCCTGCTTTGGTCGCCGAGTACGTGGCCGTGTATATGTCGGCGTTCAATGTCGGTGACGTGTTCTCTTCCGCCAACCTGGGCCAGTCGTCCACCACGAAAGTCTATCAGATGAGCGTGGAGGGCATGAAGCAGGTGCGCTGGCCGACCATGAGCAGTTCGACCACCGGCATCCTGTTCCTCGACAAGGACGGCAAGGTCATCAGCAAGTTCGCGCCGTCGATCGCCGACAGCATGACCGACTTCCTCGCCGGTGACTACGTGTTCATGGACGTGCCTGCCAACGCCGTGAGGTTCGTGTTCACCGTGCCCATCACGTTCGGCAACACCACCACACTCGACGAGAGCGAGGCTATTGCCGTCAGCAGTACGGCGATTGAGGCTATCGAGCCCGACTGGGTGGAGCATGACTTTGAACTCATCGGCACCTACAAGGCATTCAAGGACGCGCTGCATCGTCTGCGCAGTGTGAGCGGTGTGGCACCCACCCGAGGCTCGGGAACGAGCACCACATCAAGTTACTGGCAATACGACGCCAACGGCAATGTCGTTTCGGCCTTGCCCGACAGCAGCCGCACGTTCAACATGACGTACCTCGACTTCCGCAACCTCTCGCGCTGCCGTGGTGCGGGCTACCAGCTTGTGGACTACGAGATGCACAAGTGCGTTGACCTGCTGTTCCTCGCCTGCTTCGGCACCCGCAACAGCCAGTCGCTGTTCGGCAACGGACAGGGCAACGGCACGCAGACCGGCGGCAGCGACATCTACACGACCAACATCGAGCGTGACGCGTCGCCGCTGCGTGAGGCCTCGCGGCCCCGTTTCTTCGGCTTGGAGGACTGGTGGGGCAACTGCTGGGAGTTTATGGACTTCGTGGCCATCAATGTCAAGAGTTACGCCGAGTACTACAAGAACAAGTGCGAGGTTCCTGCCGGCAGCGATACGGACAGGGTTTGGCACATCCGCATGCCCGACGGCACCGAGCGCGCCGTCAAGGGCGACCCGAACAGCAACTCAGGCGAGATTGTCCGCTTGCGCTGGGGGCGCTTCTGCGATGTGGTGCCGAGCAAGTTGCACACCAACACCAGCTACAACCAGTACTACTGCGACATGATGGAAATGCAGAACTCTACTGGTCGCGTCGTGGCGCGGTCCGGGGTCAGCAGTGCGAACTGCGGCTTCGTCTGCGTGAACGCGGTCAACGCTTCCTCGAGCTCGAGCAGCTTCTACGGCGCGCGGCTTGCCTTCAGGGGCGCAATCGAAATCGTTGAGTAGCGAGCGTGAGCGTCGGCGAAAAAATCGGCAAAGCGTAGAGTGAGAGTCGCCGTAAGGCGGCTGCTCACTCTCCCTTTAGCCGCGAGCGGCTTCGATTTTGAAAATTTTTTGTTCCAGGTGGCACAAATCGCAAAAAATGCCGTACCTTTGTCGCCGAAATCAAGGCGGACGACCTCTTTGTGGTCGCGTCGTGGCGCGGTCCGGGAACAACAACAATGCGAACTACGGCTTCGTCTACGTGAACGCGAACAACGCTTCCTCGAACTCGAACAGCAACAACGGCGCGCGGCTTAATTTCAAGGTACACCGCCCATGTTTCAGCGTGGGCATGTCGCAAATCGTTCCTCTACGTCGGCGACGTGTCGCCATGACGCACGGGCGAGGGGTCTGAGCCTCGGCAATCCTTTGTGGAGGAAGTTAATTTCCTCCACGAGAAGACCGAAACAAAAGAAACGTGGCAGAATTGCCGGTAGCGGAAGCGACAGTGACGAGCCACACCACCCTGAAGGCAATGAAACGATATGGGCACTTGATACCGTTAATCATCGAGCAGGGAAACATGAGCGCCAGCTTTGATGATGTGCTCGGCGACTTGAAGAACGAGAGCCGCAAGGCCACTCTGCGGGCAAGAAAGCAGGACATCATCGACCGATTAGCAGCCGCCATCCGTGACGGCTCTTTTCGTATAACCACCGTCCATGAGATGGAAGTCACCGACGGCCCGAAGCGGCGCGTCGTGCAGGCACCGCCCGTCATCCAGCGCATAGGCTGCCACGCCATCATGAACATCGTTGACCAAGTGTGCTACAAGTCCATGATACCCACCAGCGCGGCGAGTATCAAGGGGCGAGGTATGCACTACCTGCACAAGATTGTGAGCGACGACCTGCGGCAGCACCCCGGCGAGACCACCTACTTCTACAAGTGCGACATCAAGAAGTTCTACGAGAGCATTGACCAAGACATAATGTATGAGTGTGTCTGTCGTTATATTAAAGACAAGACATTGCTGCCAATACTCGAGAACTTTGTGCGCGTCATGCCGTCAGGTTTGGCAATAGGTCTGCGCTCGTCGCAGTGCTTCGGCAACATTCTGCTGGACCGCGTTGACCACTTCATGAAAGAAGTGGTGAAAGTGCGCTTTTACTACCGCTACTGCGACGACATCGTGATGCTGCACCACGACAAGAAGACTCTTTGGCTGTGGCGCGACATCCTTGTTGACCAACTCGCGTTGCTCGGCTTGTCAATCAAAGACAACGAGGTGGTGCGTCCTGTCGCCGACGGGCTGGACTTTCTCGGCTTCATTCACTACGGCACCCATTCGCTGCTGCGCAAGCGAGTGAAGAGACGGTTCGCCAGGCACATGGCGAAAGTCAAGTCACGCAAGCGGCGTGTCGCCCTCATGGGCTCGTTCAAGGGCATGGCGGTGCACGGAGATTGCAATCATTTATATTACACAATAACAGGACAGCACATGAAAAAGTTCAGCGAGATGGGTGTGACCTACACCCCTGCCGACGGGAAGAAACGTTTCCCCGGCAAAATGATGCGCCTTGGCGCTATAGTAAACAAAACCATTGAAGTCCACGACTACGAGAGCGGGATTAAAACGAGTCAGGGTGAAGACCGCTATGTTGTCAGTTTCTTCGACCCTGCAACAAAAGAGTGGGGCAAGTTCTTCACGGCATCGGAGGAGATGAAGAATATCCTCGACCAAATCAGCGACATCGAGGACGGTTTCCCCTTTGAGACGGTCATCGTGAGCGAGGTGTTCGACGGAAACAAAGTCAAGTACAAGTTCAGTTGAGATTTCAGAAATTTGAACCGTCGTATCTATTTTTGACTTACCTTTGCGGTGAACAATCAATTAAAACCGCAACGATATGGAGAAAATGTACGGCGCCGTTGAGCGTTTCGACGGCATTCAGCAGATAGGTCGCACCACCTTTGAGGTGTTCTACGGCTTCGGTGAGGACGAGAACGGCAAGTTCCAGTATCGGCAGACGCTGCCGTACAAGCCGCCGTTTGATTTCGTCAAGGACATGGTGTTGACGCAAATCAATGCCAACACACAGGAGAAAATCACGTCGGGGTTCAAATGGAATGATTTGCTTGTGTGGCTCAGCGAGGTGAACCAACTGAACTACGCCCGCGACTTCCTCGTCGCCTCGTACCTGCATGAGCGCGGCGAGCAGTTGGAGTTGCCCACCTACAAGTTCGGCACCGACGATGCCCCCATTTACTACACTTTCGAGACCTTCGAGGAGTTCAATTCATTCAGTGCGGCATGGGCGAAGCACATCAGCGACACCGTGCGCGACGGCTGGCACGAGAAGGCGAATGTTGACTGGTCGGGCTACGAGATTTGAAATCCAACTACAATTAAGCGCATCATAATTTGGTGCGCTTAATTTCTACAACCTTAAAATAGCATTTTCCGCAAAACCTTAAATAATACCACATTACACGATTTCCGAATTTGAGATTTCAAAAATTTGACTGAATGTGTTGTTTAAGTCCTTATTTTTGACGAAAAAATAAAGGACTATGAACACTGAATATCTTAACCGGCTATTTTTCTCGGTGATTGGAGCGGTAACCACCGCGTTATCGCCGACATTACCCTACATTTTGCTTTGCACGGTGGCAGTCCTTGCTGACTGTTACACCGCATGGCGGCTTGGCAAGCGCGTCAAAGCGGCGCACCCTGATAAGACTACCAGTAACACAGGCAAGTTCAACAGCCGCCATTTCCGTTCCGTGCTCGTCACATTGGCAGAGGTTTATGCCCTGCTCGTATTCGCGCACTTCACCCACATCTACATCACCGGCGAGTTACCGTTTAACGCATTGAAGTTGGCGGCTGGTTTGGTCATCGGATGGCAGGTGTGGAGCTGCCTTGAAAATCTGTCAAGCTGCAATGGTGCCAAATGGGCAAAGATGCTGCAAAACGTGATGATTGACAAAACCGAGCGGCACTTCGATGTGAATTTGAACGACCTAAAAGAGAGCGACGATGATAACGATTAAGCGTGGCAGCAAGGGCGATGATGTCGTGACCTTGCAGAAAGCATTAGGTATCACGGCCGATGGTGATTTCGGTCCCATGACAGAGTCCGCAGTCAAGTCGTACCAGTCGGCTCACGGATTGACCGCTGACGGCATCGTCGGTGCAAAGACGTGGGCGGCACTGGGAGTTAAAGACACATCCAAGTGCGTTGATCCTTCGGTGGTGTATCTGCCGTTGAGTGTCCATGTGAGCAAGTTGCCCGGGCGCAGCATCAAGTACCTCGCCATCCACTTCACGGCAGGCAGCAGTTCGGCACCTGGTAGGGCAAGGAGCATCAAACACGTTTTTGAGCAGCGACTGGCTTCAGCAGATTTCGCCGTGGACGATGCCGAGATGGTGCAGTTTAACCCCGACATCCTCAATTACTACTGTTGGGCTGTTGGCGATAAAAAGCAAGATGGTGTCAGTTGTCCCTATGCTTACAACCGCAACACTATCTCCATCGAGATTTGTTCCACGTTGCAAAAAGGCACGAGCGTTGGGAAACCGAACCATGAGGGCTGGAGTTATACCGAGGCGGCACTGAACAACGCCGTGAAGCTTGCGAAAATCCTCATGGCCAAGTACAACATACCCATTGAGCGAGTTGTTCGCCATTTCGACATATCGGGCAAGTTGTGTCCGGGCATTGTCGGATGGAATACCGGCTTCATCTACACCACCGACGGGCGAAAGACGAGTAAGCGCAACAATAGCGACAAGTGGGAGGACTTCAAAAAGCGACTGGTATGAAAGAGCGCAAATATTTGGCCCATGAAGAAAAGGCCGAGACGATGGCCATCCTGATAACCGCCGGCTTTGTCATTGCCGCATTAGTGGTTGCCGTGGTTGCAACCGTCGCACTGTTATGAAGTGGATTATCGCCATATTGCCCATTATGTTGCTGTGCGGATGCCGTACAAAGTACATCGCAACCGAATACCACACCACCGACACGCTCACAGTGACCGACACGATTTATTTGGAGCGCACTGTCGAGGTTTCGGCGGCACGGACGGACAGCAACACCACCAGCGAGATAAAATCCGCGAAAATCAAAATAACGGACTTCGATAGTGTTGGCAATGTGTCGCGTGTGACTGACATCGACCTGACCAGCGAAAAGCAGAGCAAGTCCGGCGGCATAGCGGTTGAGTCAGCCGTGGCCACCGAAGTCGAGCAAGCTGGCCACACCGAGCAGTCGGGCAGCAAGACCGACTATGAGAGGAACGAAATCCGAGTGCCATACGTCCCTTGGTGGGTTACCGCGGCCGGCCTTGTGATGATAGTAGTTACAGTATTAGTTTTATATAGGTTTGTAAGCCATTTGAAAAAATGAAATTTAGTTGTTAATTGATTGTGCCGCCGCGAGGTGGCACATTTTTTTTGATGTGAACCGAACTTTTTAGCGACTTGTTGGTAATAAAGAGTAGAGCGTCCTGTGATGATGAATTGTGATGATGACGACGCTTGACTGGACGTGTCGGAAACGGCACGTCCTTTTCGGTTTAAGCGGCTGAAAAACAGCGCAAAAAAAGTTCAAAAAAAGTGTGATTTTTTTGGCAAAAAATTTTGCCACGTCAAAAGTTGCCCCGAAATTTGTAGTGTAAACAATGAGAGTTTACAAGGGCAAGCAGACCCCCTGAAGTGAAAGCAAAACCAACCAAAACCCCAATATCTTATGAGACTGGCAATCATCATTAAGATTTGGAAAGTGAGGGTAAAATTTGAGATAGCCCTCTAATCCAGCCGGGGCGGTGATGTGACCACCGCCCCCTTTGGGGTTTGGTTGGAGTTGCAAAGGTATGTAATATTTTTGAGACCGCAAAAAAATGGCGCGGGGAACCACCCACCGCGCCGTAAAGTCAAACCAATACTGTAAACTGAAAGTTTTGCAGCATTGATGTTGCAAAGGTAGGCATATTTTTCGTAACGGCAATGACTTGAACCGAAAAAATCACTTCAATCTGTCCAAAACGAGCCGAATAGCGTCAGTCGCTTGTTGAGGCGTGACGGAAATGTAGCTATATAGTGCCGTGGTCACCTTGTCAACCCGATGCCCGAGAATGAAGTCCACCACGCTCTCGCTCACGCCGGCCTCGAATGCGTGCTGGGCGAATGACTTGCGTGCGGCGTAAAAGATGAGCGACTTGATGCCGATGGCTTTTGCAAGTTCCTTCATCTTGACCGTAAAGATGTAGTGCAGCGTGTGGGCGCAGTTTTTCGTGCCGAGCGTGATGTGCCCGTCCTTGCCTTTGTACTTTGCGATGATAGGCTGTGCCTCGTCTGGTATGGCAAACTCCACGTACTTATTCATTTTCGGTTTCTTTTTCGTTTTGCTGCGGACGTAATGCAGGACGCGCTTGCACTCGTTAAAGTTCACGCTTGCCAGGTCCACGATGTTAATGCCGCCGAGGTAGTAACTCAACATGAACATATCACGGCAGACGGAAATGCCGCGATTGTCAGTTTGCACGTCGCGGATCTGCTTGACTTCATCAACCGAGAGCCACGACTGGCGAACTTCCTGCGCCGGCAGCTCGTACCCGATGAACGGGTTATAGGCAGGCACGGCGAAACGGCAACGCTCTGCGAAATTGAGCAGTACCATGATAAAAACGAGTTTGTCGCGGCGGGTGTTTGCCGTGTAGCCACGTTCAATCATGAACTTGTTGAACCCTGCGAGTGTGAGGTGGTTGATGCGTTCAAAGAGCGTGTTTTCGTCAAGGAACGCCGTAATGCAGCGGTAGTGCCCTCGATATCCTTTGCGTGTGCCATCGGCGATGTCTGCCACCTCCATATATTTCTCATAGACTTCCTTGATTGTTTTGTGCCGGTTGAAATCGGCGTGCGTGATTGAGTAGACCAGCTCGGGGCATGTAAGTCCGTCAATGTAGCCCAAGTCGTCGATAGCGTCCTGGTAGTGTTGCACCATTTTTCGGAGCTTGGTATTCAGGAACGCCGCGTCGCCACGGTTGACGATGATGCCGTTTTTGAACTCGCGTACATTATCTATTATAATTGATGTGGGAATGTAGCGAGTTTCGCCGTTGTGGGCGACCGATACACGGACTTTGTGCCGGCCACCTTTGAGTGCCTTTGTAGGCACGATGACAGTACGGATTGTTGCCATGATTTTTCGACAATTTTTCGGTAATAAAAAATGAGGTTTCGATGTTTTTTCGACAAATCCAGCGTTTCACCGCTGGGCGATTTCTCATTGATTATTACTCCCAAACTCCCGAATAGTTCGACAATTAGCGCATTTGGCGGAAAAATCCCACTAACATACAGAAAATTTGCGCAAACCGAACGCAAAAAGCTCGCTTTTTGCTCAGGCGTAGCCAAATTTAGCTAAAGTCAGGGCGCTGGCGCGCTTTCAGGGAGCAGGGGTAACGAATTATGAATTATGAATTGAGAACGCATCGCGGTGGCTCAACCGACGCCGAGGATGCGCTTGAGGTTCTCAACCTGCTGGTCCCAGAGGTCACTGAGCTCGTCGCGGTCGTCATCGTCGACGGCATAGTCTGTCACGCTGAGTGTGGTCTCGTCGGTGAGCTCACTTTTGCTGATGCGCATCTCAAAGAATGTCTTTTCGTTGTCATCATTCCACTTGTATCGCACATACACGTCTCGCCTCATCGACACGAGCGAGGCCTGCTGGCTAGCGTCTCCCCAATGAAAAGTGAACAGCTTGCCATCCTGCTCGACACGATCGGCAAACCATGATTCCAGCCCAGCGCTCGTCTGCAGGTGGCTCCACACCCTACTCGGTGCGACATGACCCAGCGAATACTCAATGTTAAATTTTATCTTAGCCATAAACAGTTGTCTGAAATGAGACCGCTAAATAACTACATATTTCTGACTCTGCCAAAAAAAGACATCAAAACGCCCAATTTCGGTACATTTCGGCATGCCGTCAGACGGCAGCCTGATATTGGCGGATGGCTTCGTGCCTCGAGGCATCGATCAGGTGCGGCCAGTGGGCATCACTGTTGAACACCACCGGCGCATGGGCGGCGCGCAACATGGCGAAGTAGCGCTGGTTCGGGAAGAACCGTCCATGCTCGGCCCATGCCTTGGTGTTGACCTCGATGATATAATGATGGTCCATGATGGCCTCAAATAGGTCACGCACCAAGGCATCAAACCAGGGTTCTGTATCGATGCCGGGCTGATATTGGCTGGCATTGAGCCCTATTTTGTCAAAGTGTCCCACAATATCAAAGCCTCCCTGCTCAACCATGCGCGTCATCTGCCTGAAGTAGGTGCGCACCACCCACTCGATGTCGCCGTCGAAGTATTGCCCCATCTTCTCCTGGAACCGGGCATACCTGCCATCGATGTCGACAAACTCGCCATCGCCATGAATCGAGGGGATAAAGTGCACCGAGCCAATGCGATAGTCCAACGGCAACGACTGGAAATAAGGGTCACTGGGCCCGAAATCATCGATATAGTCGATTTCCATCCCCGACAGGATGCACAGCCGACTACCATAGATCTGCCGCAGACGCTGCACCTCGGCCAGGAACTGCGGCACAGCCTCACGCGACATGTTGCACTTCGACTCGACCGAAGTGGGTCCATGAGGCGTGAAACCATAGTGAGTGAAACGCATCTCGACTGCCTGCCGCACAAATTGCTCCATGTCGGCATGACCGTCGCAGAATTTAGTGTGTCCATGCAGGTTATATCGGTCAGAGTCCTGCACTAGCGATAAGATTTTGTTCATGGTCAGAACAGTCGGTTGATCTGCTCGGTGGGGATGACACTGAGGATGGTGTTCCCATCGGGCGTATAGTTGGGATTGGCGGTGCGCAACAAGTCAGAGACCAGCTTATTCATCTCGTCTTGCGTCAAGCGGCGACCATAGGCGATGGCGGCCGATGTGGCCACACGCAATGCGATATGCTCGATGATGCGGCTACGCACGGTCGCCCCACCCTGCTCGACCGACTCAATGACCTGCATCACCACATCGCTGCTGTTGACTCCCTCAATGCCCGATGGCACATTGACCACCGACCAGTCATCGCCATCGAGGCGCGACAACCCGAAGCCAATGCGCTCCAGGTCGGGAGTGAGCGCCACGAGCATGGCGCTCTGCCCGGGCGACAGGTGCAGCACCTCGGGAAACAGCACCGCCTGCGACGCGATGCTGTGCTCGGTCAGTTGGCGGATGTACTGGTCAAACAACACACGCACGTGGGCACGGTGCTGGTCAACGACCATCAGCCCCGACCGCATGGGCGCAATGATATAGCGCTGTTTGAACTGC
>Ga0256404_1000557_pt1 | contig 97159 bp, 79 predicted proteins | sample RumenRJG_01DNA_FD_185990 | JGI IMG/M metagenome (GOLD analysis project Ga0256404, IMG submission 185990) | Bovine rumen microbial communities from Lethbridge, Alberta, Canada - RJG_01 | ecosystem: Host-associated > Mammals > Digestive system > Stomach > Rumen | place: Canada: Alberta | collected... | reverse complement strand
CAACTTCGATTTTGAACTTGTCTGAAAAATCTTTTCTCTTTCTTCCCATGAATTTGTCCTACCTTGAGGTTAGCACAAATTCGTTATTTTTTCTCCTCCGTGTCTAAATCTGAGGCTCATTATAGACCTTTCCAACAGAATTTCTGGAACATTGAAAAGCGGAAATGCGACAGATGACTTCAATATCAGTTTTGACCTTCCGGCAAATATTCCAGTTCCAACAGCAGCCTTTACGTTCAGACTTGGAGGAATCATTCTTCCTGTTGATTTAGGCGTTTTTGGAGTATCTACTTTCAATGGTCTAGTAAAAGATATTTCTTTTGACGACTTTAAGGCTGGACTTGACTACACTACAATCGGATTTGACTTGCGTTATGCAATTTTGGATGGCACTGGACTTTTACCAAAATTCAGTGTAGGTGGCGGATATATTTATTCAAATCTTTCTTTGGATTTTGAGGCAAATAAAAGTTTTACCACAAATTCAACTTATGAACTAAATGGAGTTCCGTCAGAATATTCTGCTGACTTAAAGAGCGAAGTCAATCTTTCTTCTAAAACCCACGCGATTTTTGCAGAAGCACAGCTTTCCAAGAAACTTCTTATTTTTGAGCCATATATCGGAACAAAACTTTTTGTAACAAAAACAATAAACGAATATGACTGGAAATACAACACATTCGTAAATAGCAGCAAACAGGATGATTTAAGCGATTCAGACAAAAAATCAGAGACAAAAGATTTCAGCACAGACAATGTTTCAACCCAATTCTTTGGTGGTCTAGGCATAACGCTTGCAAAATTCCAGATTGCCTTGAACGGCGCATACAATGTAAAAACTAATTACTGGTCTGTTGGTTTGGGATTGAATTTCAAGAATTAGTTCTGGTTTTTATACAAAAAAATGGCGGTAAAAAATACCGCCATTTTTTATTTTCCACTAGTTATAGCTATTATCGCTTCAAACTAAGAACTGTATCAAGCAATGTATCTGCCGTCTGGATTGTCTTTGCATTTGACTGGAAGCCGCGCTGAGTAACAATCATATCTGTCATCTGTTCTGAAAGATCAACATTTGACATTTCCAGCGCACCAGCAAGAAGAGAACCTTTTCCAGCAACGCCAGACTCACCGATATTTGCCTGGCCAGAGTTGTTTGTCTCAACGTAAGTATTGTTTCCAGCTTTTTCAAGACCACGGTCGTTTGCAAATGTCGCAAGGGCAAGCTGACCGATTACACGGTTTGTTCCGTTTGAATAAACACCTGTGATTGTTCCTGTTGAATCAATCTTAAAATTATCAAGATAGCCAAGTGTGTATCCATCCTGACTGTAAGCCTTTGTTGAAGATTGTGACGCAGACTGTGTAATTGTATTCTTCATACTGCCGATTGTTCCAAGATTAATATTGAATGTCTGGCGGTATGGATTTCCGTTTTCATCAGCATTTGCATCTGGAACTGTAAACGAAGTCTGAAGAATAATTTCTCCTTCCTGATTTGAAATATTTCCAGAGGAATCTTCAACGCTTGCAAGCTGGCCATAATTATCAAAATTTACGATAAAAGTATTCTGAACGCCATCTGTTGTTCCAAGACCAACACGAGTCTGTGTAAAATCCGCATTGTTTGCATCAACATTTACAGTTGCCTGCCAAGAATTTGCTACACCAGGAACTTTTGTAAATGAAACAGAAAGAAGATGCGCGTTTCCAAAACTGTCATAAATTTTTTCTTCAGTTCTCCAAGTTCCTTTTTCAATATCACTTTCACTCGCTCCTTCCAAAATTTCTGGAGTATTCTTGTTCAAGTTGCAGGCAAAAAGAACATTAGAAGTTTCTTTCGCAGGATCTTTTGAACCAACCGGAATAACCAAATCTGTAGGAGTTGCAGCAGTCTGAACAATTTCTTCGCCGTTCAGCTCGCGCGCCATCCATCCCTGAACGCGCTGACCATTCGCAGGATTTACAAGAGTTCCGTCACGGTCAAGACCAAACTGTCCATTTCGTGTATAAAAGCTTTCCTCGCCATCTTTCAGAATAAAAAATCCATTTCCCTGAATCGCAACGTCCGTAGAAACTCCAGTTGTCTGAAGGTTTCCTTGTGAAAAAACCTGCTCAATTGTTGCGATAGTCATACCAAGACCAACATCTTTTGGGTTTACACCACCAAGCTCTTCAGTCGGTTTTGCAGCTCCACCAACCTGCTGGCTTATCATATCCTGAAAATTTACACGTCCGCGTTTAAATCCAGTTGTGTTTACGTTGGAAATATTATTGCCAATTACATCCATTCTTGTCTGATGATTCTGCAAACCTGAAACACCAGAATAAAGTGATCTCATCATAATCTATGTTCTCCTGCTTATTACCTGATTAATTGTAAATGGCTTTGATTTTTGCCATATCGTAGTACATACCGTTTACCATTACCTGCGGATTTTCCCCAAAAGATGTCGCTTCTACCATACCCTTTGCTGTTGAATCACCAATGTCGATTTCAACAGATTTTCCCAAGGTAGATGCAGCCTGCGAAGAATTAATAACGCTGACCATCTTTTTGAACGATTCATTCATGTTTGTCATCTGTTCAAGCGATGAAAACTGAGCCATCTGGGAGATAAACTGAGTATCTTCCATTGGACTTGTAGGATCCTGATTTGTAAGCTGAGTAAGCAGAAGTTTTAGAAAATCATCTTTACCCAGCTGCTGAGAAGCTGTACGCCCATTTGCTGTGTTAGTTTTGTTGAAATTGTTTACCGCATTGTCAACAGCAAACTTTTCAGTTGATGTCATGGTTGTGCTCGGATTCTTCGTCAGTTCATTCAGTTCCATTTCAGTACCTCTTTACGGACCTACCGTTTTTTGAAACTCCAAAAGATTTTTGAAGTTCTTTTTTATAATCGGAATTTATGCAACGATGTTTACAGAATTCCGTGAAGAATTTTCAAGAAATTCAATTTCTTCAGAATTTCCTTCAGAAAATATATTCAATTCGCCATAAATTTTTCGCATGGCAAATTCAACCGCCGGATTATTCTGGTTTTCTCCGGGATTATTCTGACCAAATCCCTGATTTGCAAGAGAAAGTTCCAGCCCAACAGAATCAAAACCGTTCTGGGTAAAAGCCTGCTTTAAATTTTCAGCAGTTTCCTTGAACGCATTGAACGCTTCCTGAGTCGCAACAATAATTTTTCCAGAGATATTTTTGTCGTTAAGATGCAAATCGATTTTTACATTTCCAAGACTTTCTGGATGAAGAATCAGTTTTATTGAACCGACATCATTATCTTTTAAGACAATATTTCCAGCCTTTACAATTTCACCGGCATTTTCCTGAATCTGATTCGCCAGCATAGCCTGAAAATTTGAACCGGTTGCGCCAGCCGTCTGGTTGTCGGAAGAAATAATATTCTGATTTGCGCTTGCGGCGGCAAAATCAATTGTAACTTGAGGATTATTTTTTTCGTCGCGGTGAATTTCTGAAATTTCAACAACGGATTTTTCATTTTTTTCGTCTGGATTTTTTTCAACATTGTCCGAACGAAAATCCTGCACAGAAATTTTCTTGTCTTTATCAAGAAAAAAAGTTTTTTCACTTTTTGAATCAATTTCACCGATTTTTTCAGAATCATCTGCCAAAAAATCCGAAAAATCACTGTTTTCCTGTGCATTTAAATTGCCAACTTGAAATTCAACTGTTGAACCGGATGCAACAACCGAATTTTCCAAGGCAAAATCTTCATTTTCAGGTTGATTTTTTGCTTTTTGTTCAGTTTTTTGCGTTTTTTCTTCTTTTGAATTTTTAATTTCTGATTTTTTTGAAGTTTTTACTGAAATCTCATCTAGTTTTTCCAGATTTTTTTTGTTCAAATCCGTTTTTTCTTCAGAATCAGTTCTTTCAGCTTCCGTTTTTTTTACGAGAGATTTTTTTTGAATTTTTCCAGAATTTTTTTCATCAATTTTTTTTGAATCTTTTAAGACTGATTTTGTTTTTTCTGGAAGTTCAGAATTTTCATTTTTTGCAAGTTCAGATTTTTTTTCAGAATTTTCAACTTTCTCATCATTTTTTGGCAAAGTTTTTTCAGCGTCTGCCGTTTTTTCTGATTCAGAATTAGAAAAATTTTCAGAATTCGTTCTTGCTTCACTTACAAAATCAGAAAAAGATTTTTTTGAAGAAGAATCTTCCACATATGATGAGTAAGAATCATTCGGGCTGAATGAATTTTTCTGTGGAACTAACTGTTGTAGCTTTGAAAAGTCCTGTTGATTTTGTACAGTCAATTGCTGCATGGCAATTCCTCCAGTAAAACATGGACGAATTGCCTTTTGCAAGTTACTTTAGGGAATCAGGTTTACTGAGCATTTTCCGCTGAATTTCCGCGGCTCGTTCCGCAGGCATCAATGAAAGCCAGTACGATCCCATAGAAGAAGTTCCGTTCCGGGCTGCAATTTCCTCAACTTTGCGAAGCACATCGATAACTGTCTGGTCATCCATCGCAACAAGAATATTCACAGCCGCTTCCGGGCGCATTCCGTTAAGGTTTGCGGCAATTTGTTCTATGTTTACATTCTTATCATCGTACTGTTTTAACGTCTGGTTAAATGTTTTTTCTCGTTCTTCCTGAGATTTTTCACGATTTGAAAGTTCAGAAGCAATCTGTTCATTCAGCTTTTCTTTCTGGGCAATTTCATTTTCACGCTTGTCAAGTTCCTCCATGCGCAAATCAATTGCTTCCCGCTGTTTATTAATTCTATCCTGATCCAAATCTGCAACGACTGGATTTGTTGAAGTTGCCGTTACAGAAGTCTGTGGCTCTTTTCCAAGAATTTTATACAGCGGAGAAAAAACTGACTTCATGTGAACAACGCCAAGAAAGTCAAACCACAAAAGACCACCAAGCGCCATTATTATAATCAGCATGATGAGAACTATTGATTTTCCGATTGCTTTCACGATTTTCTCCTATTAAAACAAAAAACTAGTCAACGAGTCCCGCAATCGCAGTTCCAATTGTAATATCATTATCCAGACAAACTATGTGCCAGTAAAGACCTTTCTGACGGGTAAGAACTTCATCAAGATAACCATGCACTCGGGCTGAAATCTTGTATGTAAGCCAGAATGTTGAACCGTCGCAGTTTATGCAGACCGGCTTTGAAGCGCATTTTCCTTCACCGCTCTGGACAACAGCCGCCGTAAGAATTGCAGCCGCACAACGCGCGGAACGTTCAGCCAAAGCATCAAAAAGTTCATAAAGAATATCATAATCTTCCTGAGTTGCATTATTTTCTGCGGCAAATTTTCCAAAAGAAATTTCTGTGCTGTACGGTTCATGAAGGAATTCGTTCATTTCAATTGTTGAAAAATTCTCAAGATTAGAAACAGCAGAAGCCAGTTTTTCTGAAAAGAGTTCCTCCTTTGCGGCAACTTTCAGCATTTCTAGCGCAACAGCCCCAAGATAAGCTCCTGCGCATTGTTTTTCCATAAGGAATGAGCCAGGTTTCTGCGATTTTGCGTCATAAGCCTTATCAAAATCAGAAAGAATCACGTTTTTTGTTTTTCCAGATTCGCAGACAACAATCTGTTTTTTAAAACCTTTTCTGGAAGGAATTTCCGGCTGAATATAAGCCGCATTCATTCCTGTTCCAAGAATAAATCCTACATAAGAAGAATAAGGATAACCTTTTGCGGCAGCCTTTCCAGCAAGAAGAGCGGCAACCGTATCGTTCAGCATTGTGACTTTCTTCGGCTCTTTCCAGCCATGTTCAACTAGAGCAGCTTTAAGGCATTTTCCAATTGCATTACCAATCACTTCAGGAGCTTTTACTTCTTTTGAAAAACCAAGAAGAATTCCGTCTCCATCTTTTGTAATTTCCATCGGATAAGAAAAACAGAAACCAATTGTATCAGCCATTCCTTTTAAATGCTCAAGATTTTTTGCAAATTCATCAAAGAATTCTTTTTTGTTAAGTTCTTTTTCAACGCCAGGCATTTTTGTCTTTTTCATATTTGAAATTGAAGCGTTTCCTTTTTCATCAAAAGTAACCAGGCTTGAACGGAAATTTGTTCCGCCTGCATCAATTACAATCACGCTTTTATTTGTAATCGCTTTTTCTGGCGGCAAGCACCATGTAGGAATCATATCCTCATCAGCTTTTTTTCCGCAAAGTCCGCGGTTCATGTCATCAAGAATTGATTCTGCAACAAAATTTACATCAATGTGTCTTACAAAATTGTGTCTGGAAAGAAATGCGCTTACGGCTGTATTCATAATAAATCCTCGGATTTTTATTTTACGTTTTCCTTCAAAAAAATGAAAGAAATTATCTATTCAATTTTAACAAATATTGATAAAAACGCAATAGAATGTTAATTTTCATTCTATGGCTTTAGACTTGGAAACACTCAAAAAAGAACTTAACCCGGAACAATACAGGGCTGTAACAACTGTGAATGGCGCAATCCTTATCATTGCAGGCGCAGGAAGCGGAAAAACGCGCGTAATCACATTCAGAATTGCCCATATGCTTGATTTGGGAATTCCACAAAGCCAGATTCTTGCGCTAACTTTTACAAACAAAGCCGCAAAAGAAATGGCAGACCGTGTGAAGGAACTTACGCAACGAAAACTTCAGAATTTAACAGTTTCCACATTCCATGCATTCGGGGTAAGAGTTCTTCGCGCAGACATAGACAAACTTGGCTACCGGGAAAATTTTTCAATTTATGATGAGACAGATAGAACCGCGCTTATAAAGGAATGTGGCCGCGAGCTGAAATTTTCTCCGGACGCGCTGGATATTTACAAAATAAGCCAGATTTTTTCAAACATAAAAACAGGAAGAAAAAACTGGCAGACTGAAAACGATATGTACCGCCAGCTTTATGACTGCTACCAGGAAGGATTGAAACTTTACAACGCTGTTGATTTTGACGACCTTATTGTGCTTCCGATAAAACTTTTCCGCGAAAATCCGGATGTTCTAGCACGCTATAAGGAGCGTTTCAAATATATAATGGTGGATGAATTCCAGGACACAAGCCATCAGCAGTATGAGCTGATGCATTTGCTTGCAGACCAGAATGTGGCAGTTGTTGGCGATGATGACCAGTCAATCTATAGCTGGCGCGGCGCTGACTACCAGAATATAATCAATTTTGAAAAAGATTTTAAAGTAACAGAAATCCGGCTTGAACAGAATTACCGCTCAACAGGAACAATCCTTGACGCGGCAAATGGTGTTATTTCACACAACACAAACAGAAAAGACAAAAAACTCTGGTCAGGAAAAGGCGAAGGAAAACCGATTGAAATCTATATGCCCGAAAACGAAACTGACGAGGCAAATTTCATTGCGGAAAGCATTCAGGGAATCGCAATGGAAGAGAAAAAAACTTATGATGATTTTGGAGTCCTAATCAGGGCGAACACGCAGTCCAGATACATAGAAGAAGCGTTCCTGCAGGCGAATATTCCGTACACAATGAGCGGCGGAACGAGCTTTTTTGAGCGCAAAGAAATCAAAGATATAATCAGCTATCTGCGTGTTATTGCAAACCACGATGATGACATAAATCTTCTGCGCATTATAAATATTCCACGCCGCGGAATCGGGCGCGCCGCAATCCAAGTTATAAACGAAGAGGCAGAAAAACTTGGTTCAACGCTGTGGACGGCAATCCAGTCGCTGGTTCAGGCAGAAGAAAGCGAAGCCAGCGAAAATTTAAAAGAAGATTTGCAGGATTTTGTGAATTTAATTGAATCAAACCGGCAGAAACTTTTAAGCGGGCGTGGACTTTCAAAAAAAGTTCGCGAAATGGTTGAGGAAATAAACTACAAGGATTATCTTATCACAGAATATTCAAAAAGCGAGAAAGCCGTTCGTTTTAAGCTAAAAAATATTGAGCTTCTTCTGGAAATGATGGAACGCTGGGAAATCGATCCTGACAACGCAAATCCAAGCCTTTTTAACTATCTGAACAGAATCACTCTTATGAGCCGTGACAATGGTGACGATGAAAATGACAAGGGAAAAGTCAATCTTATGACAATACATGCTTCAAAAGGACTTGAATTCCCTGTGGTTTTTATTGCCGGTGCTGAAGAAGGATTAATTCCGCATCAACGTTCAGTTGATGAAAATGATGGAAATGTTGAAGAAGAAAGGCGGCTTTTTTATGTTGCAATCACACGCGCGCGAGAAAAACTTGTAATCTCCTCATGCCAGAAACGAAGAAAAATGCAGGCCATTATCGAATGTGAACCAAGCAGATTTCTTGACGAAATTCCCCAGAATCTTGTTGAATACCACGAGCCGCAAAAAGAAGTTCCAGAGGAAGTTGCAAAAGACATTTTTGCAAATATGCTGAAGAAATTCTCCGCAAAATAGGCGATTATGTTTTAAAATGCAACAAACTAAAAAATGTCTACACGTGAAGGAAAAAGGCAAGTTTGGCGTCCTTGAAGTGGCTTTTGCCGAATGGCATAAAAGAATTATTGAGGATTTTACGAAGTAAAACCGGAAATAATTCTTCCTAAAAAACACTTCACCATAGCCAATACTTGACTTTTGACTGGAAGTGCAGACATTTTTTATTTTTATGAATAATCCAAATTAAAATCTGAATTTTATTTTTTTGCCAGTTCCTTCGTAAAGTTTCTTGCGCTGCTCTGTAACAGAATCGTCAGAAATATACGAGTCAAAAGAAGTCATCTTGTCGATTGTTCCGTTCGGAGTAATTTCTATAATCCTGTTTGCCACAGACTGAACGAATTCGTGGTCGTGGCTTGTAAAAAGCACAACGCCCGGAAAATTTATCAATGCTTCGTTCAAAGACTGAATCGCCTCCAAGTCAAGATGATTTGTCGGGTCATCAAGAATAAGGACATTTGCTCCTGAAAGCATCAGTTTTGAAAGCATACAGCGAACTTTTTCTCCACCGGAAAGAACTTTTACTTTCTTTAAAGATTCATCACCGCTAAAAAGCATTCGTCCCAGAAATCCGCGGACATAAGCGTCATCCTGTTCCTTTGAATACTGTTTAAGCCATTCTGTAATGTTATAGTCGTTGTCAAAATAGTTTGAATTATCACGTGGAAGGTATGTATGGCTTGTTGTCTGCCCCCACAAAACTTCACCAACCTGCTGTTTTTTTACGCCGTTTATTATGTCAAACAATGCGGAAATTGAATTATGCTCAATTCCAACAAAAGCAATCTTATCAGTTCGTCCGACATTCAGGCTGAAATTCTTTAAAAGCTGAACGCCGTCTTCCTCGTAGTCAATTCCCTTTATATCAAGCACATTGTTTCCGATTTCACGGTCTGCCTTGAAATTTACATAAGGGAATTTTCTAGTTGAAACTGGAAGATCTTCCACAGACTGCGCAAGTTTATCGTAAATCCTTTTACGGCTTGTAGCCTGCTTTGATTTTGCGGCATTTGAACTGAAGCGAAGGATGAATTCCTTCAAATCCTTCATTTTATCTTCAGCTTTTTTCTGCTGTTCCCTTGCCTGCTTCTGCAGAACCTGTGTCATCTGGTACCAGAAATCATAGTTTCCTGCAAACTGAGTGATTTTTCCATAGTCAATATCACAGATGTATGTGCAGACTGTGTTCAAAAAGTGGCGGTCGTGGCTTACAACAATAACTGTATTTTCAAAATTCAAGAGCCAGTCTTCCAGCCAGGAAATAGATTCAATATCAAGACCGTTTGTAGGTTCATCAAGGAGCAGAATATCCGGATTTCCAAAAATCGCCTGAGCCAGAAGAACACGGACTTTTTGGCTCTCATCAAGTTCGCTCATCATTTTGTCATGAAATTCTTCTTCAAGGCCAAGACCAGAAAGCATCTGCTCAATCTGATTTTCAGCCTCATAACCGCCAAGCTCGCCAAATTCAGCCTGCATTTCGCTAGCTTTTATTCCATCCTCATCAGAAAAATCTTCTTTTGCATAGATTTCATTTATCGCATTTGTAAGTTCATACAGTTTTGGATATCCCATCATAACGGTATCTTTTACAGAATAAGCATCGTAGGCAAAGTGATCCTGCTTAAGAACAGCCATTCGTTCGCCTGTAGAAATAGAAATAGTTCCAGAATCATGGTCAATTTCGCCAGAAAGAACTTTCAGAAAAGTTGATTTTCCGGCACCGTTCGCACCAGTGATTCCATAACAGTTTCCATTTGTGAACTTTAAATTTACATCTTTAAACAGCGGTTTTTCGCTGAAACTTACACTAACGTCGTTTACAGTAATCAATTTTCAATCCTTTTAGTTTCGCTATAAAATCTTATTTTTTTCCAAACAAAGCCTTGATTTTTGACCAAAGACCTTTTTTAGGTTCTGGCTTTTTCTGAACAGCAGCCGCTTTGTTATAATTCTTTTTGTAGCCGTTCTTCTTGTAACTCTTGTTTGAAGGTGAAGATTTTGAATATCCAGCCTTTTTAGAATTTTTTCCTTCAAAACTACGCTCAGAATTTGATTTTTTAGAACCGTATTTTTCTTTGTAAAGCTTCATGCGCTCTTCATAAGACATTCCTGCAAGTTCTTCCGGATTGATTTTCTTGTCGCTGAAAGAATTGCGTTTATAAGGTTTTCTGTCGGTTCTTTCCTTTTTGGAATTGAAATCTGAACGTTTTTTGCCGCGCTCATATTTTTCACAATGTTTTTCTGAATGTTTATAATGCTCGTTTCTATGGCCGCCGTGAAAATCGTCATCATCGTGCTGATATTCAGTTTTGATGTAAATTCCAGCGCTTTTGTCTTCCATCATCTGTTCCGGATATGCAACTTTTGCCGGAATCTGCATTTCGATATAGCGTTCAATTGCCGGAAGATTATAGACATCCTGCTCAGAGCAGAAAGTATAAGCCTTTCCTGATTTTCCTGCGCGGGCTGTTCGTCCTATGCGGTGAACATAGTTTTCAGCTTCATTTGGAAGATCATAGTTTATAACCATTGCAAGGTCGTTGACGTCAATTCCGCGGGCTGCAACATCAGTTGCCACAAGAACCTTTAAATCCCCGGCTTTAAAATCCTTTAGAATCTTAAGACGCTTGTACTGCGGCAAATCCCCGATGATAAAGCCGGCTTTTATGTCGTTCATTTCAAGACGTTTTGCAACAACTTCACAGCTTCGCTTTGTATTGCAGAAAACGATTACGCTTGACGGATTTTCGTTTTTTAAAGTTCCAATCAGAAGCTTCATTTTTTCATCGCTTGAAACGTGGAAAAGCTCCTGGTCGATTTCTGTAACTGTTATATTTTCAGCCTCAATTTCAATTTCTTTTGGATCGCGTGTGTATTCCCATGCAAGATTTTTTACATAAGTATTCAATGTCGCACTGAAAAGCATTGTCTGGCGTTCTTCGCTTTTTGGAACAAGTTTAAGGATTTTCCTCAAATCCGGGTAAAATCCCATATCAAACATCCGGTCGGCTTCATCACAAACAACAAAAGCCGCATCTGCAAGGCTCAAATTTCTGCCTTCACAAAGATCTATCAAACGTCCTGGAGTTCCGATTATAATGTCAGCACCACGCTTTATGGCTGAAATCTGTTTTTCATAGCCTACACCGCCATAAACGCTGACAGTCTTTAATCTTGAAGCGCTACATAAAGTCTTTGCCTCTTCTTCAACCTGAACAGCAAGTTCCCGTGTCGGAACCATAATCAAAGCTTTCTTTCCTTTATTTTCTTCTTTTGAAAGCATTTCTTGTATTATAGCAACAAGGTAAGCTGCAGTTTTTCCAGTTCCTGTCTGCGACTGTACATAAAGATCGGAACCGTCCTGCGACATCTTTAAAACCTGCTCCTGAACAGGAGTGCAAGTTTCATAGCCAGCGGCTTGTAATCCTTTTAACAAATCATCATTTAAATTAAATTCTGTAAAGTTCATAAACTTAAATATAAACTTTTTTACTTATAGTTACAACCTTATTTGACGCGGAAGACCATCGTTCATAATCGGATTAAGCTCGCCCTGAATAAGCGGACGAATGTAATGAACAGCTTCATCCGCAATGTAGTCTTCTGTAATCCATTCGAGAGGAACTTTTTTTTCAACGTTTGCGATTTTGTGGACATCTGCGGTTTCATAGGAAATTTTATATGGAACTTCTGACTCACGGTTCATGCAGACAACTTTTCCTGTCTGATTTTTTGTGATTGCGGCATGAACAGCAGTTTCACCACAATTGAATGCTTCCTCAATGTCTGTAAGACTTGCGAAATGGCTTGCACATCTTTGCAATGTTGAAATTTCAATTGCGCGGGCTTTTATGTGCATTGTATTTTTTATAAGCGTCTCCAAATATTTCGCGCTTCCGCTCATCATTTTGTGGCCGAACGCATCCACTGCCGCCTGTTCACTCGCAAGCTCGCAAACAAATCTTCCGTCCGCAAGGCGCACGCCTTCGCTAAGGGCAACAACGCAATACTTTTTCCTCTGGACAATTTCCTTTACGCGCTTCATAAAAAAATCAACATCAAAAACTTTTTCAGGAAGAAAAATCATATCAACGCCTTCGCAGTCTTCGCCGCGCACAAGAGCCGCACTTGCCGTAAGCCATCCGGCATTTCTTCCCATAATCTCAACGATTGTGACCGCCTCGCAGTCATAGATACGGCAGTCGCACACAAGTTCCTTTAAAGTTGTGGCAATATATTTTGCCGCGCTTCCAAAACCTGGAGTATGATCCGTCATGGCAAGGTCATTGTCGATTGTTTTTGGAACACCAACAAAACAGATTTTGCTTCCAATTTTTGCCGCGTAGTCGCTGAGTTTTTTTATTGTATCCATTGAATCGTTTCCGCCGATGTAGAAAAAATACCCGATGGAAAGAGATTCCAGCTTTTCAAAGATTTTTTTGTAGATTTCCTCATCCTGCCCGATTTCCGGCAATTTAAAACGGCACGAGCCCAAAAAAGAAGCAGGAGTTCTTTTCAGCAAATCAATATCAATATTGCTTTTCAGTTTTTCGTCAAGGTCAACATATTCATCGTTCAAAAGTCCTTTGATTCCGTGCAACATTCCGTACACTTTTTTTACGCCAAGATTTTTTGAAGCCTTAAAAACTCCAGCCAAACTTGAATTTATTACACAAGTAGGACCACCAGACTGCCCGACAATTACGTTCAATGCCATAAAAAACCCCTGAAATTTGATTCTTTTAATGTAACACAATCTTTTTTAGGGGGCAAGACACAAAACGGGGCGTTGCAGGGTGTCCCCGCACGGTGGATAGCGCAAAACCGAAGGTTTGGAGCGCAAGGCGGTTGTCCGCCTTTTTTATGTTGCTTCTTCCAAAGTTTTTGACAGAATGATAGAATTGCGCCTATGGAAAACAAAAACGAATATCAGGCTGAGTTATTTTCAAACCGTCTAAAGAAAAAATACAAGGAACTGCGCAAATGGGCCAGAAAAAACAAGATTTCCTGCTACAGGCTTTATGACAAAGATATTCCAGAAATTCCTGTTTCCCTTGATGTATACGAATTTCTTCCGGAAAATATCCACAACGCAAAACAGTGCGTTGAATTTACACAAAAACAGAACGAACGCATTGCGGCAAATGACGCCACGGTTGAACCAGAAACTGCAGAAAGACGGTTCGCTGTGCTTTACCTTTACGAGCGTCCTTACAAAAAAGATGCGGAAGAGGAAGAACTTTGGCTTTCTAAAATGGCGGAAGCGGCGGCTGATGTCCTTGGAATTTCAGCTGAGCATATTGTAAAAAAAGAGCGCAAGCCGCAAAAAGGCGCAAACCAGTACGAAAAAAAATACGCAAAAAACATAATAAAAGGAAATGTCCAGGAGCAGGACCAGATTTTTAAGATTGATCTTTCTACATATCTTGACACGGGGCTTTTCTTTGACCACAGACCTTTGCGCGCTAAAATCCGGGAAGATGCCGGCAGAAAGCGCGTTCTGAACCTTTTTTGCTACACGGGAAGTTTTTCGGTTTACGCGGCGAACGGCGGAGCTTCTTACGTTGAGTCGGTGGATCTTTCAAACACGTATCTTTCCTGGGCAAAAGACAATTTACGACTGAACGGTTTTTCTGATACGGAAAAATATATTTTTACAAAAGCTGATGTGATTGAATGGCTTGAAAAAAAATCCGCGCATATCCCGGATGACAAAAAATTCGACATTATAATTCTTGATCCGCCAACGTTCAGCAACTCAAAGTCAACAGAAAATATTCTGGACATAAACCGCGACTGGCCGGCTCTTGTTGAAAACTGCGTAAAAATGCTTAAATCAAATGGAACGCTTTATTTTAGCACGAACAGCACAAAACTTTCCTTTGACGAATCAAAACTGCCTAAAAACACGGAATGTACGGACGAAACGCAAAATTCAATTCCAAAAGATTTTGAAGGCACAAAATGCCATCGGCTGTGGAAAATACGGCTTTATTAGCATGAGGGGAAAAGCCTTTCCCCTGGGTTCTGTCACTACGTGCCATCACCACACCCCATTCTGCAGGCTCAAACGCCGCCCGCAACGCCTGCTCACGGAATTGCTAAAAAACATATTTTGCGCCAAGTCCAAGGGAAAGGCATCTGCGCGTCATTATTTCTGAATTTTCATTTTTATATTCTATTTCTAGCGGCAGAAAATCCAGAGTGTATTTTGCAAGCGCAAAAATTCCAATATTTTTCAAATTTATTCCGATTGTCGCACCAGTTGTAATTCCGCAGGAGCATAAAGTTTTTATCTTAAAAAAGTTTGTGTCATCTTCCAGAAAACTGAATTTGTATTCAAGCTTTCCAACTGGAAAAGAGAAATTCGGTCCTGCAAAACAGCTCCAGCCCAAAAGTTTATGTTCATCCTGATATGTTACAAGCGGCGCAAGTTCAATTGAACGGTACGAATATCTGTAGCTTACAGATTCGATTTTCTGCTCAAAACCGTTTGCGTTTATAAACGAAAAATCCGCCTGGACACCAATTTTTTCAAAAAATGGCAGCTGGTAAGCGGCAAAAACATTCACTCCGAAAGTACGGCGCAATTCAACAGATGTGTCAAAACCGTTTTTTTCCGCCACAGAAACCTCATCTTTAAGGTGAGAATCTTTTATCTCTGTTCCCAAGCCAGAAACAAACAGCGGAGCTACACCAACAGAGATTTTATTTGCAAAAAGATTGAAATTCAAAGCTGAGGCAAACAAAAAAATCATCAGCGTTATTTTTTTCGGATTTTTTACGTTTTTTTGTTGTATTTGCATATTTTTTATTGTCATGTAAAATACTTTCATGGTCAACAAGTTTTTTTCAATCATTTTTTTTAGCTTTTTAATTTTTACAGGATGCAGCAACGACATTCAATCGCACGAAAAAGAAAATAAATCAGAATTAAGACAAGCGCAGACAACTCAAACTTCTTCTATTATAAACGATTTTTACGCCGTGGGGGGGGGTAATTGCGTAACGGTAAATTGGGCGCCGATTTCAAAAGAATACAAAGTTTTTCTTATGGACGGAACAGATGACGAAGAAATAAAGAAAACCTCGACCGCCGTGCAAGACGGAAAACTGATTGAAATTCTGGCAGGAACAAAATCCCACAGTTTTTTAGGACTGGAAAACGCGGTTTCCAACGAAAAAGAGATAAAAAAAGTTGTATACACCTACACTCTTATTGTCCAGGATTCTGACGGAAATGAAATTGAACGGCAGACGGCACAGGCAACTCCGGCTGGAGAATTTGAATACGAAAAAAATGAAAGCGGCGAAAATGAAACTCAAAATGCCTGGATTTTTCTTTCGGCGGCGGATTCCCCTGCTCTTCAAATGGCAAGCAAAGAAGGATTTGTCAGAATGGAAGGCTCGCCAAACATTTCGAATGCCCAGATTGCAAAAATAAAATGCCCGAAATACACAATAACGGCACAAACGCTAAGCATTTTTAATAATCCTGCGGCTGTCTCAAAAATTGTAAATGACGGAAAATTCACACAAAGCGAAGAATATAAAAATTTGCTGAATTTTCTTGAAGACGGCGAGGAAATCCACTGGTTCACGCTTATGCCGATCGGAGACAGAATTGAAGTCTACGGAAAAATCGTAAAAAAATCATTTGACGAAAACGACTACACAGAAGGAACAGATTTTTCAGTTGAAACAGCAATTTCTCTTTTGGACGAGAAACGAGTTTTCAGAATTGGAACAAAAATCAGGACAGGCGGATATTATAAAAGTGGCGATGGCGGAAGCGCAATCTACGAGATTTCAAATCGCGCGCTTTATAAATATGGCTCAATAAAAACTGCTGGCAGCCAGTGGTGCAACATTCAACTTCAAGGAAACTCATTGAATCTTGTCGCCTTGGGCGGCGGAAACTGCTTTCAAATAAAATGGGGCGAATACGAAAAATGGCGAAAATTCCAAGCGGCGTACAACGAATACAGAACAAAATGGTACAACTTGCCGGAAAATTCAATCAACAAAGATGAATTCAAGTTTTTTCAGGAAATAATGCTGCGTTCAAAAGATTCTGGCGTTGATTCAAAAAAATGGAATGCGTTCAAAGCAGAAAATCCAGAACAGGACGGAAAAAGAAGCTGGAAAGATTACATTTTAAACAACGACGCAGACAGAATCGCCGAGGCAAATTCAATTCTTGCTGAAAAAAGAGCTTCTGAAAACGAGGAAATCACGCTTTTTGTTCCAAACGGAAACTACAGAATCGCAAGCGACATAAAAATCATCCTAAAAAATTATGTTTTGCGCGGAAACACAACGCGGCGGGAAATTACTCCAGAACAAATCGACTCTTTTGAATCAACTTATGCAGAAAATGCAGACGAAGCAGGTTCAGCCGCATCTGGCATCGAAGGAACAATTTTCTACACAGACAACGGAAACTGCGGAACGCTGAACATAATGGGACCTGCGGACAATGTTTTAATAGAAGGAATAACGCTTGAATCTCGAGAGCTGGACAGCCGGAGAACTTTCTGGCACAACCCGAGTGACAAAGACGGCGTCTACACAGATATAAATTACGTTGGGCGCGGAAGCTGCGAACCAACAATGGCAGACCAGCAGTGGTTTTCGCGACAAGTGCAGATTTCACAGTGCAGCAACGTAACGCTAAAAAACTGCGAATTCATAATAACATCGCACGTGCGGGACAAGGCACTCTACCCTTCAAATCCAGAAAATCCAGTTGACATTTATGATTTTGGCGGTGCGGAATATCTTTATGAAACAAAAGGAAATTTGCAGGTCATAAACACAGACTCAAATCTTGTAGGCTATCAGGCAAACGCTTATGTGGAACACTGCGACCTACACACGGACAAGCAATTCACATCTGTAACTTTTTTTGACAGCTGGAACAACGTTACCGTAGACGACTGCTTTTTGTACAATATGTCCGGAGTTTTCCGCGGTGCAAGCATGGGATTTTTGGATATGTTCGGTGGCCAATGCAACAATGGAACAGTAAAAAATTCAACGCTTTACCACAACTGCCACGACGAGCAGATTGGAATTTTCACGCTCACAAAAAATGCGGTAAACTACAAGGAATCAGAAAAAATCGACGGCGTACATTTCACCGGAAACAAGGTTTATGCAATGCGCGACGAGCACGTTGACAAGGCAAAACCTAGAACAATGACATTCACAGTTGGCTATGATGATTCTCAAAATATCTACAACGTGAACATAAGCGACAATTATTTTTACGCAAAAGACTTGCCGAGCAAACTTTTTACTTTCGGCGGATTTGTAAAAGATGGAAGAAAAAATATTGTAATTCAAAACAACACAATTGAAATGAAAGATTCTGGCGGCGTTTATATGTTTGAAACCCGTCCTTACGTAAAAATCCTGAACAATACAATCAACTTGAACTCTTCCAAAGGCTACATCGGCGGAACGATTTTTTGCTCAAGCAATACAGACACTGTCTCGCACATTCAGCCGGAATTTTCTGGAAATACGGTAAACGTAAACTGTACTTACATAGGCTCAATTTCTTCCGCAACGGAAACTTATTCAAACGGAATTGCAAAAGGAAACACAATAAACATTTCTGGCGACCAGAGCGGAACTCTTTTTAACGGATTGAATGAATTCCGCGAAAACACAATAAACATTCATGGAAGAATGAAAGAAATATATTCAAACAGCGGAACTCTTTATCAGGATGTAAAAATTGACGGCAACACACTGAACTTTGACTTTAACGATTACGAAGATGAATACACGCCCGGTGCAGAAGGAACTTTGTTTCAAAACGGACGCGAAGGTTTTACATTTGCCACAATAAGCGCAAAAACCGGGAATGACTCAAATTTTTTTATCACAAGCAACAAAATTAATGCGCCAAACTGCACAAGAATGAATAAGCACTTTTTGCGGTACACAAAGACTTCTGTTCCAGTCTTGATTTCAAACAATCGGGCGCAAAAATTCAACTATCTGCGCGGAGTCTCAGAATCAAATGCAGACAAAATCGTGTACTTGAACAACTTTGACAACTACGGAAAACGCCTGACCAAAAACGACTGGTACACGGACGGACTCTTAAACGACACAGAAAAATATCTTTTTTGCTACGACGTGCAGACAGATTCATACATTGCAGAAAAACCGTTTTTTACCACAGGAACAATAGAAATTCCGAAAACCTACGATGACGGAAACCACGGCACAAAACCAGTAACCATAATTGAAGAAAATTTTGCTGCCGGAAAAAATCTTATTAGCGATGTAAAAATTCCTTCATCAATAAAAGAAATAAGAAGCGGAGCGTTCAACAACTGCGGACTTGGAAAAGAGATTTTTATTCCTTCAAGCGTTCAAAAAATCGGTTTCGAAGCCTTTACAAACACAAGCGAATATTTAAAAATAAAATGCGAAGCCCCACAACGTCCTGCCGGTTGGGCTGAAAACTGGTACACCGGCAACGCAAAAATTGAATGGGGAGCAAAAAACTGAAAATTAAAAAGCAAAACAAAAAAAGGAGCAAAAAATGATAAAACACATAATTCTTTGGACTTTAAAACCTGAACTTTCAGACGCTGAAAAAGAAAAAATTAAAAAAGAAATAAAAACTGGGCTTGAAGCCTTAAAAGGAAAAATTCCGGGTCTTGTTGAAATCAAAGTAAATTCAGAAGGTCGCCTTGACTCTTCCACAACGGATTTAATGCTCGACTCAACATTTGAAAATGCCGACGCACTGAAAAATTATTCAAAACACCCAGAACATGTGGCAGTTGCAGACGCAAAAGTAAGACCGTTTACAGTTTCGCGCGCGTGCCTTGATTTTGAAATATAAAATTCTCTTATCGATTTCTTGCAAGGCGAAGCCCGCCGGTTTTTACGTAGGACGGGTCGGCTCTTCGGTAGCAGGATTCAAAATATGAATAGGACGCGTTGTAGCCGCCCTGTTTCATGCTTTTGTAAGGATAAATTTCGTATTTCCAGTCGTAGGGAGAGCCAAAATCGTAACACCATTCGTAGGCGTTTCCGGCAAGGTCATAAAATCCAAGCTCAGAAGGAAGTTTTCCGCCCTGCTTGTGGATTCTCATTCCGCCGTTTGCAGGAATCTTGCAAGCGGAATTACGGTCATCCCAGCCGGCGGCAGTTTTGTCTGGTCCGTCTTGCATTGAGTTGCTCATATTCCAGCCGTAGTTTTTTGCGGCTTTTGACTGCGCGACAAATTCAATTCCCATGATTTCGTCCATAAGAGTAGGCTTTGAGCTTCCGTTGCAGGGACCGGTTTTGTCGCCGGGAGCATTTCTTCCGCTTATAAAAGAACCGTCCTCGCATTTGCGCGCGGCATATTCCCATTCATAAAGATACGGAAGCCTGAATCCATCCGCGTTTTTATTCACGTACGGATTGTCAACATTTCCTTTTGCAAGACTTGTCATGTCGGTTTTCTTCGCAGAACCAAACGGAAGCGGACAATCTGCGGTTGTTGCTGGAACTCCTTCCGCATAAATTGAATTTCTAAGCGGATTTTTAAAATCGGAATCCGTGCAGTAAACCGGAGCAAGACCGCACAATTCGCTCAAGGCATTGCACCACACAACCGCATCGCGCCAGTTTATTCCGCAAACAGGAATTCCTTCATCCTGCGGTTCGCCGCCCTCATTAAAAAGTTTGCTGTTGCTCAAATCCCCATACTGACCTTCCGCGCCGGCATTTTCAAAAGTATATTTCTTGTTTCCGCGCAAATCAGAAGTCGCCCAAGAATACACAAAACGCCAAACATTGTAGCTCACCTCGAACTTTGACATGCTGAACGGCACAACCTGAACATTTTTCGTAACGCTTTCAACATCCTCGCCAAGCACAATCGCGTCGGTATTCAAAACGCTTATCATGTCGATTTTTAAGTCTGAATCTGGAAGCGAAAAATTGTTTTCTTGTATGGAAGGAATAATCTTACCCCCCCCCCCGAAAATTCCGAATCAATCTTGCCAGTCCCAAAAGAGTCCGAATCAACCTTGCAAGAAAAAACAAGCACACAAAGTAAGAATACTGAAAAAAGAAATTTGTTCATAACGGAATTTTACTTTGGATTTTGGGAATTTACAATGGAATTTTGGAATGGAATACGATTATTCGTTTTTCATTCCTATAAAAGTTTTATCTGCCTCTTCACCAAAAACAATTCCGTCATTTTTTGAATCTTTGTCTTTTGAAAGATAAAAAGTCAATAAAAAAGAAAACAGAGTTAATACCAAATACAAAACAAATAATATAATTTTCGCAACCTTAAAATATGGGAACACGGAATTTACTGACAATTCTTTTATATTTCATGTCAATAACAAAAATTAGTTGCTGTCACCTTATAATATATGCCAAAACCATAAGAAATGATTAAAGCTATAGAAAGTAAAACAATCCCTATAAAAATTGCATAAATATTAAAACTTGCAACAAGAGCACCGCTAATCATACAAACAAGAAAATATCCAATCGCACAAATTACATTCAAAAGAACTGAATCTTCCATTGGCAAATATTTTCCAAATATTTTTTTCCAGATTATAAATAAAACAATCCCGATTATTAAACCGATAAATAAACCAATTAAATATTTCATATTACATTTTTTTCCTATTTACTCAGTTTTCAAGATAGTCCTGAAAACTGAGTTTTTTAATCACTGTATTTTAGTTTTCTTTAGAAAAACAAATTACAGCCTTATAGCGTGAAAAAAACAAACAGCTGCGACCAACAATTGTCTCATACTGTTCAAATTTCCATCCCTGTGAAGCCATCTGGTTGATTTTTGCTTCAATAGCGTTGCCACGAAGTGTTCCGGTGCAAAGACCTGAACTTACCTCTTCTACCTTGTAAGTCATAAAAAACTCCTAAAAAAAATATTTTTAATGCATATAGCACTAAATAACCTTTTCATTGTGCATTTTCATTACTTTTTCAAGCAATTCTTCTTTTGCACGTTCAATCCGAAGATTTTTTCCCCGGCACATTTCTTTTAATTTGTAATACTGTTTTTTATATCCATTTGTTACCAATAAATCTTTTATAATAAGCTGAAAACATGGCTCATGCATTTCACACTCAAAATAAGAATCTTTATATCCTCGGGTCTTTAATCTATATAAACTTATTCTGTAATAACGAAATTTGTATTTGGTAGAAAATATAATTCTGAGAAATTGTCCAACCAGCGGAACACTGCAAAATAAAAACAGAACGGATACATATTTCTCTGGAACTTTAAAATTTGTATACACAATATAACTTATGCAAAGACAGACAGAAATTCCAAATATACACAAATAACCATAAATAAAATATTTTGTAATTAGCTTAAAAATAAACTGAGTTTTTATATTCATTGTAGTTCCTTAAATTTAAACAGGAATAATACTTAAATTACGGTTCTTATCAAAACTTGACATTTAGGTTAGATAAAAATTTTGAAATCCAGTCCGCTTGTTCTGAAAGAAATTTTTCTTCCGGAAATTTATAATCTTCACATATAACTGAATTTGGAAGGATTTCTTTCAAATTGTGAGTATTATCAAGTTTTGAAGTCCATGCAGTAACAAAAATGTCAGCATTTTCCTTTTCCGCTTTTGCCTTACCGTTCTTTACATAAGAAACACAATCTCCAAGACTGTTGATTACAATTTTTTTACCTTTTAATTCTATAACAGAAATAAAGTCACAATAATCCGCACCCTTATGTTCGTAAAAAAGAACTTTTCCATGCTCCCTTTTTATAATTGTCTGCAATATATTTCTTATGGCAGTTGTTTTGCCGGAATTTTCATTACCTTTTAGAACAAAAATTTTCATTTTAATTTCTCCTTTTTATTGATTTTTTATATTCGTTTTGAACTAGTGTTTATTTTTCAGTTCGGATGATAAAATCTGTATATTCTCCGATAAATCCTAAATAATATTCGTCCCTACCATCATCTGATATGCGCCTTAAGCCCTCAGCCTGTTCGTCTCGTTTTCTTTTTACATATTCAATTTCTGAAACAGAAGGAATGTGCCAACCATCACTTAAAGAGTTTTCAGAAATTTTATCGAAATTTTCAAGAAACCATTCAACTTTTGTGTCATAAGTATTTTCCGCAGAACAAATATAATATGGTAAAAGACCGTCATCTTCACTTATTGCATTGCACAAAAGATATTTGTAAACCGCATAAACTGTATCTTTACCATATTTTTCAACAAGACTGTCAGGATAACTATAATCTCTATACATAACAGAAGAACAATTTTTTACGCTATAAGCAGGATTTTTTCCGCTTTTCTTTATTCGCTTTACAGCCTCTTCTGCACTTTTTGTATTTCTAACAACTTTACTTTCCCCATATGCATATGCTAGTATTGCATAATTAAAGTCACTAAAAACTGCCTTTTGTTTTTCAAGTTCTTCCCTTTGTCTTTCAATTTCTTCTTCAATCTTTTGCTTTTTTGCAAAAACATCTTCATAACTGAAATTTTCAATTTTAAGTTCTGGAAGATGTTTCAAGTATGAACGATTTTCTTTTACAGCAAAATCCTCAATTTTTCCATATTCCAAATATACTTCGGTAACAGTAGAATCAAATTCATCTCGTTCTATAAGTTTCATAATATCCTGAGAAACATCATTCCATTCGCAGACATAATTGGTATTGCATCTTGGACTTTCAAACAGTCTATTTCCTGATTTATCAGTTATCACAAATTTAATATCATAAAGAGATACTTTTACATCGGAATAATAATCAATCAAAACAATACCCATATAAGTCTTATTTGGATAATAATTATATTCCTTAATCTCTGTTAAACTCGCAATTTTTTTTGGTAAATATGTTGTATAGTATGAAAGAAGTGAAAACAAACTTGGCTCTTTATTCAATTTTTCAGATAAAAAATAATCTACTGCTCCTTCTGCTCCTTTTATCCCAACTACTTTTTCAGAAGCAAGGGCAACGCCATCAACTAAATACTGTCCATCGTATTTTTTATCACTATAAACTGAAACTTCCGGCCAATCTTTTAAGTAATCAAGATTCCATTCATTTTTATAGGCTTTTTTAAATCCAGTTTGAATAATTTTATCAATATTGTTAAATTTTTTGCATTTTTCCAAATAGATTCCAACCGTATAATTTGCAGTTTTTGTTTCAAGATTCAATTTTTGCCTAACAGGTTTTGCAACATGAAATATATATGGGCAATTTTCTGTCCAATATTTTTCATAATCTTTCAGCAATGAAATCCAATTATCTGCAAATTCAAACTCATCAAATTCGCCTAGTCCGGGATTTCCGTTATTTATTGAATCTGAAATAGCCGTCCATCTATTATAAGCACTAGTATAAGTATCAAAATTGGTATTGTCCAAACCTAAAAGTGCAAGATTTTCAGCCATAGCATCATAATATTCACCCAACGCATAAATCCACTTTTTTTGAGCCTCATAATCTTGCGCCCTTGAAAAATGAATATTAAGTTCTTCATTTTGAGCAAAGACATTAACGACTAAAAACAATGTTACAGTTAAAGTAGCAATTTTTTTCAAAAATCTATTAATACATATCATAAACACCTCCACATATAAAAAAAACAAGCTTTTTCCATTATCTTTTTCAATGGAAAACCATTATTTATATTAATGGTCTACCGTGTTGTTTGTCAATGAAATTCTGTTTATTTTGGTTACTATGATAGAAGAGGAATTTCAGGAGCAGCTGAATTTTGTGCTGAAACGTTTAAAAGAAGAGCGGCAAAAAGCGAATATGTCTCAGATTGAACTTTCTTTTGCGGCTGGTTTGTCTCAAAATCAGGTGAATTGCATTGAATCTGGCAGGAATATTCCGAATCTATACACAATCATAAAACTTTGCAATGCGCTAAAAATCCGCCCGGAAATTCTATTTTCACCAACAGAGGACGAAAAAGAGGCGGCAAAAAACGAGATTATCGCATTGATAAAAAAGTATATATGATAGAAGAATTGTAAAACTTCTGAAACTTTTTTTCACAGTTTGCAAAAAATTCGGCTTTCAACCATTATAATTGAAAAAAATCAAAATCTCCGTTAGGATTCTTAAAATCATTTTGGAGCACCGGCGGTTATGCTTTCTTTAAAAAATTTTTTTCCAAAATTCAATATGTTTGAAAAACTCCTTTGGACGATTTCTGTTGTTGGAGTTACTGTTCTTTTTATGTTTGTGCCACAAAAAAATCCAATTACGCTAGCCGCCACAATTACTGGTGTAACTTCTCTGATTTTTGTTGCAAAGGGCAATGTAATCGGCCAATTTCTGATTGTTGTTTTCAGCGTACTTTATTCAATTGTTTCTTTGGAATTCCACTACTACGGCGAAATGATTACCTATCTTTTTATGAGCACGCCCAGCGCGATTTTCACAGCGTTTTTATGGCTAAAAAATCCTGCCAGCTCACAAAAAGTTGAAGTAAAAATGGCTCATCTTACGCCAAAAAAGTCCGCAGTCGCATTGATTTTAACAGTTTTTGCCACATTTATATTTTATTTTGTCTTAAAAGCGCTGAACACGGCAAATCTTGAAATAAGCACAATTTCAATTGCAACAAGCATGTCTGCCGCAGTCCTTATGATGATGAGAGTTCCATATTACGCAGTAGCCTACTCCGCAAACGACATCGTTCTGATTCTGATGTGGCTAATGGCCTCCAGCAAAAACCCGGTTTATTTTCCGATGGTATTCAACTTTATGATTTTTTTGGCAAACGACATTTACGGATTTGTAAGCTGGAAAAAAATCCGGGGAAAACAGGAAAGGTTGTAAAAATAAAATCTCCTGCAAAACATTTTTGAATCCTACACATCACTCAAATTTTCTGATACAATGTAGAAATGGCTAGAGAAAGATTAAGCAGCAGACTCGGATTTATTCTGCTGAGCGCAGGTTGTGCAATTGGTTGCGGAAATGTGTGGAAATTTCCGTGGATGGTCGGTCAGAACGGCGGTGGTGCGTTTGTTTTGGTTTATCTTGTTTTTCTTGTTTTGCTGGGACTTCCGGCACTGACAATGGAATTCGCGCTGGGAAGAGCATCTCAGGCCAGCCCGGTCCGAATGTATCAAAAGCTTGAAAAACCTGGCTCAAAGTGGCATATCCACGGGTACGTTTGCCTTTTGGGAAACATTTTTTTGATGGCATTTTACACTGTTGTTACCGGCTGGCTGATTTATTATTTTGTCTCGTTTATCGCAGGAAAAGCTGGAGAACTCAGTTTTGGCAAAATGATTTCAAATCCGCGAATAAATGTAATGTATCTTTTTATTGCGGTTGCCATATGTTTTACTATTCTAACAAGAAACCTTCAAAGCGGACTTGAACGAATCACAAAATATATGATGGTCATGCTTCTTGTGCTGATGACAATTCTTGCTGTACGAAGCATTACATTAAAAGGAGGAACAAAAGGCCTTGCTTTTTATCTTGTTCCAGACTTTAAAAAACTGACAGTTCCTGTAATCGTTGCCGCAATGAACCAGGCATTTTTTACGCTTTCAATAGGAATCGGTGCAATGGCGATTTTCGGTAGCTACATCGGAAAAGACCGAAGCCTTATGGGCGAAACCGTAAAAGTCATCGTGCTAGACACATTTGTTGCAATTGTTGCCGGGCTCATAATTTTTCCGGCGTGCGCATCGTTCAACATCGCGGTAGACGCAGGTCCTTCACTGCTTTTTAATACAATGACAACCGTTTTCAACAACATGGGCGGCGGTCGCATCTGGGGAAGCCTTTTCTTCCTATTTATGGTTTTTGCCGCATTCTCAACAGAACTTGCCGTTTGCGAAAACATACTTGCCTGCGTCCGCGAACTAACAGGCTGGTCGCGCGCAAAAGGAAGCCTTATCTGTGGAATCGGAATCTTTTTAATCGCGCTAACAACCGCCCTTGGCTACAGCATTTTCAAATTCCATCCGTTTGGCGAAGGCTCATCATGGCTAGACTTCTGGGATTTTCTTGTAAGCAACAACTTGCTTCCACTTGGTGCATTAATATTCTCGCTCTTCTGTTGCAACAAATTCGGTCTAGGGTGGCAAAACCTTATGACAGAAGCAAACGAAGGCGAAGGCCTAAAAGTCAAAAACTGGATGAAACCGATATTCGCATACTTCGTTCCTCTGTGCATAATTGCAATCTACATAATCGGACTTGTAACATTCAAGTGGAAATAATTATTTTTGTGGGGCGGAACACCGCCCCTCGCTCCAACAACGTGCCCCCGTTTTTACACATTCTCATAATGCGAGCAACACTGAATTATCTGCAGAATGTCATTTTCTATTCTATAAACAAGCCGATCTTTTTTATTAATTTCCCTACTAAAAAAATCGTTCAGTTCATGCTTCAAACGTTCAGGCTTTCCCAAACCTTTTAGAGGACCGTTTTTTATAATATCATCTATAAGAAGATTTATCTTATTAAATGATTTTTTATCTCCCTTTTTTAAATAAGCAAGATAATCATTCCAGGCATTATAATCCCAATTTAATTTTAACTTCATTTTCCAAACTTAGGCTTTGAATCCGCAACTTCAAGTGTATCTACCATTTTTTTAAATTCCTCATAAGTTTGAGAAAAGCATTTCCCTTCATCTATTCTTTTTTTTGCGGCAAGCAAAGCGTTTATATTCTCTTCGCTATAAAAAGGGTCAGAAAGTTCAAAAGGAATCTTATGTTCGCTCACAACTTTTTTTACAAAAACATTTATTGCCGCAGAAACGGAAAGTCCTATTTTCTCACAAATCTCGGAAAACTTATTTTTATCATTTTCGTCAAGCCGAACAGTTAAATTACTTAGTGCCATGCAATCACCTCTAATTGCAATGTACCACATTTGCACATAAAATGCAAATTTATTTTAAGTATTTTTCAAAAATATTCTTTAAAACAAAAAAGCCATCATCCTAAAATGACGGCCTTCCAAAGAAAATCAATCTGATTTATATAAAAATTAAATCTATTTTGATTCTTTAATTCCATAACGCTTGTTAAAGCGGTCAATACGACCTGCTGTGTCAACAAGTTTCTGTTTTCCTGTATAGAATGGGTGGCAAGCTGAACAAATTTCAACGTTGATGTTTTCAACTGTTGAACGAGTTTCAATTACATTGCCACAAACACAAGTGATTTTTGTAAGTTTGTATTCCGGGTGGATTCCCTTTTTCATCTTTTACTCCCACTGTAGTTGCCCGATAATGCAGAGCCTTACCTCATTCCATTACCACAATCCACAATATTTAGATATAAGTATTTTTTAATTATAATAATTTTAAGAAAACTAATCAATATAGAATTCCATTAATTATCAAAAATTCCGCATTAATCAGAAGCGGCAGTTCCAACATTCATACTTGCAAGGAATGCGTCGTTTGTCTTGCTTTTCTTCATTCTATCAAGAATAAGCTCAAGAATCTCCGCATCTTCCATTGGAGCAAAGACTTTTCGCAAGATCCAAAGTTTCTGAAGCTCATTTTCAGAAAGCAAAAGTTCCTCGCGTCTTGTTCCAGATTTTTTAATGTTGATTGCAGGGAACAATCTGCGTTCTGCAAGTTTTCTGTCAAGATCAATTTCGCTGTTTCCAGTTCCCTTGAACTCTTCAAAAATAACTTCATCCATTCGGCTTCCTGTTTCAACAAGCGCAGTTGAAATAATTGTCAACGAGCCACCTTCCTCAATGTTTCTTGCCGCACCAAAAAATCTTTTCGGTCTATGCAATGCGTTAGAATCAACACCACCAGAAAGAACTTTTCCAGAAGTAGGAACTGTAATATTGTATGCGCGAGCAAGGCGTGTGATTGAATCAAGAAGAATAACAACATCGCGTTTATGCTCAACAAGTCGCTTTGCCTTTTCAAGAACCATCTCCGCAACCTGAACATGGCGTGTCGCCTGCTCATCAAATGTAGAAGAAATAACTTCGCCTTTGATGGCGCGTTCCATTTCTGTAACTTCTTCAGGTCGTTCATCAATAAGAAGAACAATAAGATAAACTTCAGGATGATTTGTTGTGATTGAATTCGCAATTTTCTGCATCAATGTAGTTTTTCCGGCTTTTGGCGGAGCTACAATCAAAAGACGCTGACCTTTTCCGATTGGTGCGAACAAATCAACAATCCGGCTTGAAACCTCTGTGGAAATTGTCTCAAGACGAAGCTTTTCTTTTGGATAAAGTGCTGTAAGATTCTCAAAAGGAATTCTTGTCTGCGCAACGCGCGGCTCATCAAAGTTTACAGTCTCAATTCTTAGAAGAGCAAAAAAACGTTCTCCTTCTTTTGGGGAACGAGTCTGTCCGTAAACTGTATCGCCAGTCTTAAGGTTAAAAAGACGAATCTGGCTTGGAGAAATATAAATATCATCCGGACCTGGAAGATAACTGTTCTGCGGCGAACGCAAAAATCCGTAACCGTCTGGAAGAATTTCCAATGCACCAGAAGCAAAAATAATTCCACCGTGTTCTGTGTGAGCTTTTAGAATAACAAAGATAAGCTCCTGCTTTTTCATAGGAGCAAGATCATCAGGATTAAAACCATATTTTGTAGCCAAATCACGGAGCTCGTGCATTCCCATTGCAGTCAAATCATTGATAAGAAGACGCGGTTTAGAAGAATTTTCGTCTGTTCCATCTCCGCAAGGCTGCATTACAGAAGGATCAATCGCATTTGTAGGAACTGGCATTTCGCTGTGCATCGAGCCAAATCCGCCTCTTCTGTTGTTCTGCATTCTGTGTCCGTTATTGTTGCGGTTATTATATCTTGTGTTCTGGTGAGTATAATTTTCAGATTCTGAATTAGAATTTGTTTCCTGGTTATCTTCCTGAGATTGAGAGCGTTCAACTCTTACTGGAACTTTTCTTCTTGTTCTTACTACTTTTACAGTTCTTTTACGAACTTCTGCCTGATCAGGATTTTCTTCTGTTTCCTGTTCTGATTCCGTTTCGGCCGGTTCATAAGATTGTTCTTCAGATGAATAGTCATCGCCTTCCGATGAAATTGATTCAGAAGCTTCATACGATTCTGGCTGAGCTTCAAATTCCAACTGATTCTGAACATTTTCCTCTTTCTGTTCAGTTTCTTTTTCTTCGTTGTTTTTTCGCCGTCTGATAAGGGCCATAAAACACTCCATTTAAAATATTGATTTATATGATTTTTGAAAAAGTCTTGTGATTGATTTACCTAAAAAAGAAAGAATGTATATTTATTATTACCAAAAAAAGAATCATTGTCAATAAGAACTATTTTGCAAAAAAGAACAAACTTTTATTCAATAATATCAGTTCTAAGAACCATTGCCTGTTTATATTCATTAGAAGCCGAGGCAAAAAGATTTTCTTCTGGAATTGAATCCAACATAGTTATTTCACCTTCAAATTCCACATTGTTTTCAATTCTTATGCGAGATGTAACAATATCCCCTTTCACAACTCCACCATTACAAATTTCAACCCTTTCCAAAGCTTCTATATCGCCTGTTACAGTTCCAGAAATAACAACTGATTTTGCAGATATTTTTTCAACAGTACAAATGGCATCACGGGCAATCTCAAGATTTCCTGTAGCTTTTATGCGTCCATTGAATTTACCTGTGATAATAAGGTCATCACTAAATTCAAGCACGCCATCAAATTCTGTTTCCGGTCCAAATACAGTAAGAGTTCTTTTTTCGTCTAATTTTTCTGTTGATTCTGCCATAACTTTCTTTATTTTATAACATTATAAGAATGATTGTCAAATCTGCTTATCTTTATCTTTTATTTCAAGATTCCACAAAGCCTTCTTTAAATCCTGCCCAGAACGGAATGCGGCAACATAATGCGGTGCCACTGAAAGTTTTTCACCTGTCTTTGGATTTCTGGCAGCAGAACGACCTTTTCTTAGTCTTGGCTCAAAAGTTCCAAAACCGCGCAATTCGATTGTATAACCGTTTTCAAGTGATTTTTTTACTTCATCAAGAAATTTTTCCACAACATCCTGAACCACATATTTCTCACAGTTTGTTTTTTGATAAATTGCCTCAACAAGATTATATTTTGTAACTTTGTCAGCAGACATTGAAAATTCCCCTGAAATAAAATTTAACAATAAAAAAATCCAGTTGGAATTTTTCCAACTGGATTTTTTGACAAAAACAGCCTTATCCAGTTATTTAGCTGCTTCCGAAGCAAAAGTAACATTATAAAGCTTTGTCATGCGTGACTTTTTGCGAGAAACAGCGTTTCTTGTAAGAACGCCCTTGCTGCGTGCACTGTCAAGTTCGCTAACAAGTGTTCTAAGTCTAGACTGAGCAAGCGCCTGATCTTTAGCGTGTACAGCTTCTACAAACTGTCTTGCGTATGTCTTACAAGAGCTTTTAATAGCCTTGTTATGAAGTCTTCTAACTTCACTCTGTGCGTGACGTTTCTCTGCAGATGTTTTTTTAGTTGCCAAAGGGAACCCCCAAATTAAGTTAACTTGACAAATATATTAATAAATGGCTTTTATTTGGTCAATAGATAAAAAATTAAGAATCACAACTAATTGACTAATAACACACTTTTCAATAATATATTTTGCAATACGTATTATTTTTTTTATGGAGGAACCCCATGGCTGGAGCAAGTAAAAACTCCCGTACTACAGTTGCAACACAGAAATTCATTTGTCCTGATTGCGGTGGCGAAATTGTTATGAAGACTTTGTACGAAGGTGGAAGACTTAAGAATATTGCTGAATGCTCAAAATGCAAACGCACAGAACGTCGTCCAAAGGATTTCAAATAATCCTTGATTCATACCAATAGAAAAGGACTGGTTTTTGCCAGTCCTTTTTTGTTTTTGCAGCTACATTCTGTCTGTAGGGATTTTTCGCCATTCTTCAAGCTGTTTCTGAATAAGGGAACGGCTTTCTTCAAGAATCTTTACTTCTTCTTCTTTTGTTTTTGGCGAATCAAAAACTTTCAGGACTTTTACACGGTAACAACCATTCTGAAGGTTGCTCATGATATTACGCATATCGCGGATTTGATAACCGCCGTCCAAAGCACAACAAGCAACAGGAAGTTTTGTAGCTTCATTCAGTTTTCTAAAACCAGCCGAATAAAATTTTCCTACATTGCCATTTTTTGTGCGAGTTCCCTCCGGAAAAAGAATCGGAATCTGATTATTTGCCAGAACCTGCTTTCCAAAATCATCAATTACTTTCATTGCAATCATCGGGCTTCCTTTCCTTGGAACCATACAATGTTTTTGGGCACGCAGCATTTCTGAAACAAGAGGAATATGTCTTGAAAGATTATCTTTTGCAACAAAACGCAATTCCTTGTCACGAAGAAAATTCATATAGCAAGGAATATCTATCAAACTCTGATGATTTGAAATTATAATATACTGTTCGGGAAGAAGTTTTTTAGAATCATTATATCCAAAAAAATGAAAATGCCTGTATGTGTTCAAGATTGAGAAAACCCGAGGAGCCAATCTTTTTACAATATATTCAGAAATTTTCCGGCTCCATCTTAGACTGACCGGATAAGCAATGATATTCAATATTGCGGCTGGAATTACAGCTGTCAGAAGGCAGCACAAGGTTAAAAAACTATACAAAATCGGCTCCAAAAAACTGTGATATTTTTATTTTATATACAAAAAATTCATCTGTCAATTAAAGATAAAAGAAGATAATGAGTCGCATATTTTTTCAAGGTTTTCATAAAGCCTTTTGCACTGCGGAACATTTGCCAAGAATATTGAACCGTATTTTTTTTCATAGATACGGCGGTCAAGAACAACAACAGCACCCTTATCGGAACTGCGGCGCATAAGCCTTCCTATTCCCTGGCGGAATTTTATCACTGCTTCAGGAACGCTTAGCTCCATAAAAGAATTTCCGCCTCTTTTCTGGATTGCTTCCGCACGGGCTGTAAAAACCGGATCATTAGGAACTGTGAATGGAAGTTTTACAATTATCACCTGGGAAAGCGATTCTCCAGGAACATCAACACCTTGCCAGAATGAATCCGTTGCAAACAGTACACTTTTTATGTCTTTTTTAAAATTATCCAGAAGCCGGCCGTTATCATCATCACCTTGCTTATAAATCGCACCGCCAAAACCTTTTAAATACCTTACCGCAGAATTAAAGCAACTTCTAAGAGATTCATAAGATGTAAAAAGCACAAGCGTTCTTCCGTCTGCGGCATTTATAAGACGAACAACAGCAGCTTCAATCCAAGCCTGAAAATTTATGTCATCTGGAAATGGAGCATCTTTTGGAACCGCAAAAAGCATATTTTTTTCATATGGAAAAGGAGACGGAAATTCCCCGAACGCAACCCTATCTTTTTCCGCAAAAGAAACTCCCGAACGCCGCAGCCAGTAACCAAAATCGCGTCCGGTTTTCAATGTCGCAGAAGTGCAGATAACTGTTTCCATCGGCTCATAAACGCCTTCGTTCATCATTGGCGCAATATCCAGCGGAGTTTCATTTAAAATCACATAAGAAGAATTTCCTTCACCACCGGCAAACTCTTTTGAAAGATTGCGTCTTGTAATCCAAAAAACTTTGTCATGTTTTTCATCCCAGACAGAAAAATCTCTAAGAACAATCGAAGAATCTTCCATGCGGCGCAAAAGAACTTTTGTTTCAAAATAAGCCGGTACAGAACGGTCATCCTCATCAACGCCTTCCATAACATCCCGGCAAAGCCCTACAAATTCATCAATGCTTTTTGCCAAGGTTGAACAGAGCGAAATCAACGCGCCGAACTTACGAGAATTTCCATCAAAAAGGCGGAGCGTATAATCCTCGGACAGAAGATCCAAGGCCGCAGTTTCCATATTGATAATGTCATTTTTTATTTTTTCGACTTTTTCGTAGGCAAAAGCGGCTTTTTCCTCATTGCTTGAAAGAATTGCGATTGTACACAAATATCCTGCTTCAGAATTTTTTCTTCTGCGGTAAAGCTGATTCAACTGCTTCAACAATTTAAAACGATTAAAATTCTCGCTGAAAAAACTTGTTGCGGCGGATTCAATTCCGTGAGCCTCATCAAAAATAACACGTCTAAATGGCGGAAGAACCGCAACATCATCGTAACCAGCTCCGTGCATGCGTGATTCAATGTCCGCAAAAAGCAGATGGTGATTTACAACAATAATATTTGCACCGGAAGCCTCTTTCCGCATTTTCATAACAAAACATTCAGAATGAAACGGACAGCGAAGCCCCATGCAAGCGTCGCTTTCTGAATTAATACGAGTCCAGATTGATTCCGGCGGCAAAAAACTTATATCGCTTTTGCTTCCTGTGGAAGTAACTGAAATCCATTCCGAAAGCTTATCAAAAATTTCTGTGTCATCGCCAAAAAGTTCCCGCTGAGCAGAAGCATCGGCAAATCGTCTGCGGCATACAAAATTCTGACGTCCTTTCATAAGAACAAATTTTATATTTGAACCGATTATTTTTTGCGCAGCCGGCAAATCCTTTTCACAAAGCTGCTGCTGCAAATTTATTGTTCCTGTAGAAATAACAATTCGTTCCTGATTTTTTAATGACCACAAAATCGCAGGAATCAAATACGCATAGGATTTTCCAACACCAGTTCCTGCCTCAAAAACCCCGATTGATTTTTTGTTGAACGCCTCAGCAATTTTTCTTAAAAGCTGAATCTGAACCGGTCGCTCCTCAAAATCATCAGAAGAAGCAGCCAGCGGTCCGCCGTTAGAAATATAATTTCCGGCTTCCTCAACATCAAGATAAGAAACTGTTTTTTGAACAACAGGTTTTACAACAACATAAATTTCAGAACATTCATTGTTGATTATATAAAAGCCCTGCGTATTTTCAGAGGCAACAGACGCAACGTTTATATCCGCATCAGATGGAACAAGATTTCCAGAAGGATGATTGTGAATCAGCACATGCCCTTTTCTTGCTTCCGCAAAATTTACAGGAACAGAATGAGAATTGCCTTTTGCAGCCGCAACAACAGAATCAACTACGCCTTTTTCATTTATTTTTCCGGCAAAAAAAACTTCATTTCCATCTGCATCTTTTATTGAAGATTTTATCTGCGCAACGACTTCTTCTGTAAAATAATCCTGAATATTTTTATGTTCCATAATTTTTGGATTTTTTAGAATAAAAAAGCCGAACATTTGTTCGGCTTTCTACATCTCCTAGCAGAATTGAACTGCTGTTGTCGGGATGAAAACCCGATGTCCTAACCACTAGACGAAGGAGACATACATCAATTTGTTTTTATACTTTATCAAAATCTTATAATTATGTCAAATAAAAATAAGCGATATTTCAAAAAAATATATTTTCTGCCATTTACATTTTCATATCGAATTTTTCAATCAGTTTTGAATGCAAAGAATCCAATCCGGGATCTTCAAGTCCGAGCTTTTCTGCTGCAACCGCATCATTCATCGCCTTTTCAAATTCGCCAAGTTCAAAATAAGAAACGGCCCGCCTATAAAACGCATGGCTTTGGATTCCGTTTATCTCCAGCGAAGTTGTAAACCATTTTACAGCTCCGTTGTAATCTTTTTTTATTGAAAGCACAATTCCAACATAATAAGCAGAGCGGAAAGATTTTTCATCAAATTCAAAGGACTGCTTGAAATCCAAAAGCGCATTCTCAAAATCATTCTGAGCAAAATATGCCATCCCACGGTGTTTTAAAATCACTGAAAGCACAATGTTGTTCGGAGTCGGTTTTGAATCAATAATCTGAGTGTAAATAATTATTGCATTTTTTAGGTCGCCGGAGTTATGCGCGTGAATCGCCTGAAGAAGCATATCATCAATCGTGCCACGGACATAAGGATTTATGCGTTCAAGATTCTTTTCTTTTTCAGAAGGTTTTTCACCGTCAACAGTTATAAGATCATCTGCTTTTTCATAAAAAGACTGACGACGCTGAATCATTTCGTTCTGAAGTTTTTTCTGATAATCACGGATTTCCTGAAAAATAATATCCGCAAGGCTCAAGGAAGCATTCATTGATGCAAGCTTTCGCTTTAACGGCATATCAAAAGGAGTAAATTCGGTTTTATATATAAGCTCGTGCTCAACTTCCGCCCAGGCGTCCTGAAGAATTGTACGGATTTGAATTTCGCACACAAGTTCCTCCGGTAGCAAAATATCATCCGGCAAGGAATTCGGCTTGCAGTCATCCGGAACAGAAACAAGAACATGAACTGACTCATAACCGAATTCTTTATAACTCTGCGACGCGCCTTTTATCTCAACTTCCCTAACCTGAAACATTGATTTTATTTGTTCCTGAACATCAGTAATATCCTCAAGGAAAGTGCAAATAATGCGGATTCCCATCATATCTGTAAGACAAACAAGTTTTTCAGATGCAACAGCTTCTTCCGGATGTTGACGTAAAACTTTTTTGTAATATGAATTAAAACTTTTTATCCGTGATTTATATGTCGGCTGGGATGTCAATTTTATTTTTTCCTGAAGCCGTTCCTTTATATTTTCCATAATTGTCTGAAAAACAGGCGTATAACGTGAATATATTTCGCGGATTTTGTTTTTTGCAGGGATTTTTTTATACAAATTATCAGTAATATTTTCGCTCATACGTTGTATTGTAAAGCACAATAACGATTTTAACAAATAAAAAAGCCCCTTCCTTTGGAAGGGGCGAAATTAACAACTTGCTAGCTAAAATTATTTAGCATCAGCAGAAGAACCTGTTCCTGTTGACTGAGCATTAGAGTTTGAATCTTCGCTCAAGCTAGAAGAGAAACGATCTTCTGTAGCCTGCTTTGATCTTTCAAGGAAGCGGTTAACCTGCTTGTTACCAAAACGGCTCATTTCATCTGCCTGGCGAGCAGCTTCTTTCTTGTTGATGATTCCCCAAAGGTCTTCATCAGCAATATCGCGGTCAGAAGTAAGAAGAGCTTTATCGTAAATGATAGAAACATCTTTGAAATATCCGATAAAATCGCCACCAATATGGTTTGCATCGCGAGTAATCTGGAAACCTGTGAATTTTACGAATGGAAGTCCACGTGGATAGATTGGATATACACGGATTTCGCGGTTACGGATTTCTGTAATGTACTGTGGATTGTTCCATGTCAATTCACGCCAACCATCAAATCCCAAATAACCCATAAAGTAGCGGCGCTCAATGTTATCATTGTCCTTAAGAAGAACATAAAGTCCCTCCGGATAGTTCATACCCATTGTAGTAACTTTGATAGATTTGATTGTGCCGACATTTTTTACAACACCGAAATCTTCTTCAAAAAGTGTTTTTCCAGATGCTTTTTCTTCATCTGTAGGTTCCTGACGAACACCATTTTCATCTGCAGAAGAAAGTGGTTCATAAGCAGGAATCTCGAACGGTGGGCGGATATATGCATAAGCATTTGAATTCCAGTCAGGGAAAACAATTCGTACACCCATAACCTCGCTGCCAGCGAAAGGAACCTGTGCGCTATCCTTTACTGGAGCTGCAACTACTTTAGAAAGTCCAAGACTCTGTACTGTGCGTGCTGAAGAATTCAAACTAACTTCCCATTCAGGAAGTGCAAGTGAAGTTTTCATAAGATCCTTCTGATCTACAGTAAAAGTTGCACCAGCAGAAGTAGAGAAATCCATTACTGTGCGGCTGTTCTGTGTCGGGTTTCCATTTTCATCTGAAACACAGTCAGCAGACAACTTTGTAAAATCGATGAGAGTGCTTTCCTCTGCAAAAGCACTAGCACCTGCAAGCAGCATAGCAACTGCCAAAATTGAAAAAGTCCTCTTCATAAGAAGCTCCTTTTAATAATTCGATGTAGCCTTGTATAAACAGTATTATCTTCCAAGAGATTCATTTTGTCAACGCAAAAAGCAAAATCAAATTATCTATTTTTATATAAATCAGTCACCGAAAGGAGTTGTTCCATCGATGAAAATTTCCACTTTTCGTATATTTGGAAAATTCCGTGTTATATTTGTCTTGAAAAGTTCAATCTGAGACTTAAAATCTGTGTCAAAAGCGTTTGCCTGAAGCAATTCCTTTGAAAGATTTACATACAATGTGTCATTTTTTTTGGAACAGCTCAAAACTTTTGTTCCTTTCTGAAAAATTCCTTTACAATGTTCAGAGATTGGTCCCAAAAGCAGCTCATTTATGTAATAATGATATTTTCCCTGCGGAGGATTTACAGGTTCATATCTTGTCTCAAGCCGGAATTTTTCTGAATCAGAAGCCTGAAAAATGAATGTCCTGCGGATTCCTGGAAATTTCACAATCCAAATCATAAGAGAGACAAAAAAATAAAGAAAAATAAACGCAAGAATAAAATATGAAGATTTTTCTAATTTTGGAATTTTCATTTTGTGGATATAAAACCTCTGGATCTTTCAAAGTGTGTAACAAATGCACTGATTCCATTATAAATTCCTAACGCGGTTTTTTGCAAGTAAGGTTCGCTATTTAAATTCAAAGCTTCCTTTTCGTTTGTCACAAATCCTACTTCAATAAGAACGCTAGGCATATTTGCATTCCGAACGACAAACCATTCTTCAGCCTTTATTCCACGGGCTTTTGAAAGATTTCCAATCTGTGCGCTGAGTCCATCCATTATAAATTTTGCAATAAGAATGCTTTCTGTAGTGTACTCTTCTTCCATCATTGAATTCAGGATAGGAAAAAGAGATTTGTCTCCTTCTGCGGCAGATTTATCAATAACTGTGCGTCTGTAGCCCGGCGAAAGGTACCAGACTTCATATCCGCTGGAAGATTTGTTCAGCGAAGCATTCGCATGGATTGAAACGTAAAGAATCGCTTCTTTTGGCGCGAGTTTTACGCTGTTTGCAATATCCGTCCGTTCACTAAGCTGAGGAAAAGTATCTCCGTAACGAGTCATTATAATCTGTTTTTCTGGATAGGCGGCCTTTAGTTTTGAATAAAGCATTTTTCCAATTGAAAGGACAACATCTTTTTCCTGAACCTTTATTGTTTTTCCATTGACTTTGAATGTTCCCGAAGCGCCTGGATCTTTTCCTCCATGACCTGGATCTATCAGGATTGCACCGATTTTAAATCCGTCCGCACTGCTTGTTGACTTGAAATATTCATCCGCAGAGGAAATAAATTCTTCTGTAACGTAAAGTTTTCCGTCTTTTAAAACTGGAGCATCGGTAATTATAAGGGCGGAACTATCCAGTATGCAAAGAGGATTTTCTGCTTGAAAAGATATTTGATGTCCGTTTTTTTCTATTATTCCAGAAGAGGAAAATGTGTCCCAATAAAGCGTCATTCCGGCTTTCTGGGCTTTTTCATTAAGAAGATATTCTTCTGAAAAAAGCGAAACTGAAAAATTTGAAATGCCAAAAACTGCAAGAAAAACGAGAAAATATTTAATTTTAACAAAAAATTCTTTTTTCATATTTTATTTTTCGGAATCTGAGCAGGAATCTGAAACATAAATTGCGCCCTGCAATCCGCCTTTAAAAAATGCTTTCCAAAAAACAGAACGTTCTAGCAGCGGATGATTTTTGCAGATTGAATCAAATTTTTCCGCCACGCAAAGCGCATTCTGGTGCGTCCAGTCTTTTTCCGGCAGCTCAAGGATTTTTTTTAGCGCTGGAAAATTTTCCGCATCTTTAAGGATTGAAAAATCAGCTGGAATTTTTCCAGAAAGGTTCAGTTTTTCAATTTTTTCAAAAGAAGAGAATGCCGGCGGCGGAAAACCTTTTTCATCCGGAAGAGATTTTCCTGAAAGAAAGAAATCTGTTTCCGCATTTTTAGGCTCAAGGCGCAAAAACACTTCTGAAATGGCTTGTTCAGCGGAGGAAACTGCATTCTCATAAGAATCTGATTTTGTGATTACATTTCCGCATTTCTGGACATTATTCCGTGGAAAATCAACTTTATCACCTTCTTTTACAGGACGGGGAAAAATATTTTTTACAAGCGGAATTTCTTTGCAAAGCTGAATTAATTTTAGTTTTCCGGGAATTGAAATCCACGCGCGCTCCGCACTTACTTCTTTTGAAGGATATTCATACAGCGCAAAATTCGCATTTTCAATCTGCAAAGGAATTCTGCCGCTTAAAAGTTCACAAGGTTCGTTCCCGGAAGCGAGGAGCAATGCCTGTTTTGTTAAATTCAATCCGGAAGAATATGGAAATGTCCAGCCAGACATATATCCGCCGGAAAGCCGAGCCGCAATTTCTCCGATTTGAGGTCCTTTTTTTGTATATTTTATGTCGGCCTTTGCCGCTCCGCAAGTTAAGCCAAGCGCATGAACTCCGTCTGCAAAAGTTGAAATAAGCTCCAGCCGTTTTTTTTCATCAATTTTTGTAGGCATTGTGTGCCCTGTTTCTATAAAATATGGTTTATAAAAAATATGTCGGTCGGCAAAACCTGTAATTGTAAGAGTTCCTTTGTAGACAATCGCGTCTATCGAAAATTCCGGGCCTTCCATATATTCTTCAAGGATTACAGTTGAAGTTCGGGAATTTTCCGCGGCGATTTTTACAGATTGCCAGGCTTCATCTTTGGAACGAATCATGCGGCAGCCACGCGCGCCCATATTGTCGGCAGGTTTTACAACACATGGATAGGAAAGTTCCTCTGTTATGGCGAAAACTTTTTCCTGGGTTATTTCGGCGTTGGAAAGACTGAAAAATTTTGGGGAAGGAACGTTGCTGCGGTCGAAGCATTGGCGCATTCTGGGTTTTATTGTCGCATTCAAAGCTGATTCGTAAGAATGACAAGGAAGCCCAAGTTTTTCTGCAGCATAAGAAACTGAGGCCGAAAAATCCGTTCCGGCTGTAAAAATTCCTTTTAAATCTGAAGTTTTCTTTAATTCTTTTGCGTAATTAAAAATCTCTTCTTTATTTTTTAAATCTATTTTTTTAAATTCATCTGCAAGCGGAACACTTTCTGCATTTGGATTTGCATCAATAACAACCGCATTAAATCCTAATTCTTTTGCTGAAAGAATCGCCGGACGTTGCATCAGCCCTGCTCCCAAAATCAACACTGAAGGTTTTGACATATTTTTTCCTTTTGATTCTTTATAATTTTCTGCAATAAATTTCACAAGTGTCGCCAAGTTTTAGAACATGGCTCAGCTTTTCACAGGCACTGAACATTATTCCGCCTTGTTTTGAACCGTTTTTCTTTATGGAAGGAAATCTTTCAGGATGATGACCGGTTGAAACAATTTTTTCAACTGAAAAACCGAATCTTGAAAGAATTTTCCGTGCCTTAGAAGGTTCCCAAACTGAAAAATGATCAGAAGGACTTTTTTCAAAAAATGATTTTGTGTTTGTTTTGCCAGAAATTCCTTCCGCGGATGGTGTTGAGAACGCAAAAATTCCGCCTTTTTTTACAAGTGATGAAACTTTTTCCAGAACAGACTTTAAATCTGAAAAATGTTCAATAACAAACCACATTGCAACCGCATCAAACTGATTTATTCCAAATTCAGAGGCGGCGTCAAAATCTGGAAAAGCTGAGACAACTGCCGGAAGAAGCAATTTTTTTCGCACATATTCAACAGCATCTTTTGAGACATCTGTTCCATATGCCTGCCAGCCATTTTCCTGCGCGGCTGAAAGGAACGGACCATAAGCGCATCCTATATCAAGAATTCGCGGAGAGGAATTTCTATTCAGTTTTAACATTCCATTGATTTCCTGAACACGCTTTATACAGTTTTTTTTGATAAAATCAAAATCCTCAAGATAAGTTTTTCCGTACTGTTTTTTATACTGCTCCGCAAAATATTCTTTTTCATATTTCATCGGGAGAGAACTGTTCCACGAAATATAAATTATTCCACATCCAGCGCACCTTCTGAAAGTCCGTTCCGGCGTGCGCGCAACAACTTCATCAACATTCTCGGATTTTCCGCATACAGGACAAAAATATCTTTTTCCGTGTGAAAGTTTTTTTACAAAATCCGAAAGAGATTCCTGTTTCTGGCAGATTTTTTCTGTTATTTTTTTTGGGAAAAATTTTTCAACGTCATCAAAATAATGTGGAGATGGCTCGTTTTTCAATTCTTCCGCAGAAATTGAGGCAAATCCATATTTTTTTGAAAGATTTTCATGCAACTTTGAAGTCGGAAGCAAAACTACAGCGCAGCCGGCTGCCAAAGCTTCAAAAGCGGTAAGACCATAATGAGTTGCAACAAGGTCGAACTCGAAAAGTTTTTCGCGCAGACAAGAAACTGGCGGCACAAAAGAGACATTTTTTATCTCTGGAAGATTTTCTGAACGGGAAGCAATTACCGTAACTTTTTTTCCGGCGCTGGAAAAATAATTGGCGGCAAGAAGCGAGAGGGCGGCTGGATCTTCTCCTCCAACAGAAACAAGAACTGATTCAATTTTTTGAGGTCGGCAAGTTTTTTTTGCAGAAGGCTTTAAAATAAATCCTTCATCTGTAAAATTCGGCTCGCGGGAAATTCCAAACGACGGAATTATATCAAGAAGATAATCGCTGAAAAAATAAAAATCACCGCCATCGTCAATATCAACAAGATTCGCGACATTCCTGAGTTTTTCCGCTGTTTCAGAATCCATCTTAAAAAGATCCGCGGCAATCAGCGCAAATTCATTCTGTTCCGGGAAAGTATGGATTATCTGGTTTGGGTTCAAACTTGAATCAATAAATTCTGAAACAATATTTTCTGTCTCTTCCAGTTCAGGATTTTTTGGAATATAGACAAAACATTCGGAATTTTTTGCGGCTTCAAGGCATCTTCGCAAATGACCAGTTCCGTGACCTTTTTTTGTGCTTGGAAAAAACAGAATTGTGTCGTGAACATCCGGATCTGAAACGGCGGAAATTATTTCTTCTGTTGTATACGGTGCAGCTGGAGCTTTTCCGTTTGAAAGTTTTGCGACAACAGAAACAGCTCTGCGGTAATCAGAAGGAGTATCGATTGTTGTGCGGAATTCTGGAAAATAAAAACGAGCCGGAGCTTTATAAAAAAGACTTGTAAATCTTGTTTTTTGATTATAAAGAGCCGGTCCGACATGCTCGTGGTCATACGGATCAGTTGTTTCTGCTGAAGCTTTTAAAAGTGATTCCGCATCAAAAATTTCAACGCCACTTCCATGCGGAAGTCCAGTCCAAGTCATGTAATCACATTTTTGAATCTGATTTTGTTTAAAATATTCATCAACCAAAGCCTGCGCAGCTTCGTAAAAAAGAAAAGGATTATCCGCGGTGGCACGAAGTACCGTTTTACAGCCAAATTTTCGAATCGCGATGCAGAATCGTTCCAGAACATCTTCCAGCGGACCTTTTACAATTCTCCATCCATGCAAAAACGCGAGCGGCTGAAGTTTCGGGAATGATTCCTCGTCTGTAACAACAATATAATTTCCGGCTTCAACTTTTTTCATTGAATCCATTGTCCATTCAAGGACAGTTTTTCCGCCAAGTTTCTTTAAAGCCTTGCCCGGAAGCCTTGAGGAAGAGATTCTGCACTGAATTATAACTGCCAATTCCTGAATATTTTTATTCTTCATTTAGATTCGTCCAGTTTTCTATTAAGTATTGCATATCTTTTTTAAATCTGAATTGATTTTTCTTGACCCATTGAAACGCTTCATTAAACTGACTTAACGCTTCAAAAATACCACATTTGCTTTTAAAATAAAATCCAGGAAATGCAAAACGGCTTACAGAACCATGATCATCGCGGAATTTCGGAAGAACATTCTTTAAATAAAAGCGGATATATGACATATCAGGCGCGCTTTTTTCAAGCGGAACATCTTCTGTGTAAGAAATATGAAATTTTGTTGTGATTGAGATTTTTTCGCCCCAGAGCCATGCCCGCAAAGAAAGATCAACATTCTGCCAATATGAAGAAGAGATTGTATAATCAAATCCGCCGAGATTTATAAATTTCTCGCGGTTATAAATTCCGACAAAATCAAAAGGATAAAGCGTTGACATTCCGTCCAACACCGACTGCTCCGGTTTTATAAGAAATTTTCCCTTGTGCGCCTCTGGAACAAAATTCACAATGATAGAAGTTCCATCTTTATCAACAAGCCGCGGAACAACACAAAAATTATTGTTTTTCAGAATATTTTCCGCAAGATTTTTTGTAAGAAAACCTTTTGGAATGTTGAAGCAATCCCTTAGAACAATAAAATATTTTGAACTAAACTCTGAAATGCAGGCGTTTATCAGGCTTCCTTCAGAAGAAACTTCCCGCGGAATAATAAATTTTACAGAAGGATAACGGCGCGAAATCTCTTCTATATTGAAACTTTCAGAATCTGGCTCAACAGAAATAATCGACCTGAATCCACATTGAATCAGACTGTCAAAAATTTGGGTTTTCAAATGACTTCCGCTCCGGTTCAAAAGAATCGCGGTAATATCAAGCTGAAAATCAGGATTTTCGCCCCTGCCCCAAAGAACGGTTCTGTTTATTTCGTATTCATTAAAAGTTGAAGGTATAGTATTCATCGCATTTCTCGCATTTTCCGGAATAATCGTGATTTATCTGCTTTTTTACTTCAGAATCAGTTTTTTTCCAGATTTCTTCAATATTTTCATTAAGAACATTGCCCAAAATATCTGATTTTAATTTTCCGCGCGCATACGGGACATTTCCGTTCACAAGAATTGTCATGTCGCGACGCAAATGCCAGCATACCTGCCGTTCCAATGGCGCAAGATCGGCCGGTTTTCTGTCTGGCAATGAACCAAAACAGTTGTCATATTTTTGGATTGCAATCTGTCCTTTTGAAGGAGATTCTTTATTGCTCCAAAATCGGTAAAACGGTTCAAATTCAATTTCATTTTCATTCATTCTTGTAAACTGAGGAAAAACATCCCCAGGAAAATATTTTTCCAGCAGAGCGACAGCCGCTTTTGAATTTTCAAAATTTTCTGGCTCACCTTTGTGGATTTTTGAATAAATTTCTTCTGAAAAAGCATCAAGAGTAACAAGCCACATAATTTTTGCGTTTTCCTGAGCGCCTTCTTTTCGAGGAACTGCCGAATCACAAATATTTTTCAGCTCCATGCACATTTTTTCTGAAATATTCGAGCAGTCGCCTTCAACAAGAACTGAAAGTCCCGGCTCTGAAAGAACAATTTTTACCATTTCCACAAAATCAGTATGAACAGTCGCCTCGCCCCACGCGCTAAGACTTACAACCGCAGTTTCAGAAAAATCTGCAATTTTTCTTATGATTTTCTTAAAATCTTCGAGCGGCATAAAATTCGTTCCATTTAAAGAATCCATTTCATCTGGATGGTAAATCACTTTTGACAAAACTTTGTCTGTAACCTGAATCGAATAATAAGCCGGCAAAGTTTTCAGCACATCAGCATTTTTGCAGGCTTCCTCTGAAATTTGGGCAATTGATTTTCCGTCAACTCCACATTTGAACATCGCCTTGCAGCCAAGTGAATTTCCTTTTGTCGCACAGTTAAAATTTATCCTAAAAAGACTTGCGTCTTCATCCGCAATCACGGTTTCAACTTCAAAAGAATTTATATCAGTTTTTATCAGATCAAAAATGCTTTCCCTTGAAACATTTTTTGTTCTAGCCAAAAAAGCCGCAGATGAAGAACCTGAAACCGCGCCGGATTTTGTAAGTTCAAAAAGTAGTGATGCCGCGCCGGAATCTATCATCTCCGGGCAAAGTCCGTTCGGATAGCCGTCTGCAAATGTATATTCCGCAAGACATTCCTTATGCGTTGAAATAATTTCCTTTGTAACCTCAAGATTCAGAAAAGGACAGTCAGCCCACGCATAAATAATTGAATCCGCTTTTTTTTCTTTGGAAAGCTCTGAAAAAGATTCAAAAAGTTCGGAAACTGTCCAGTTTTTTCTGGAAATGACATCGATATTCATTCCCAATGCCTGAATTTCTTCCCTGCACTTCTGCTCATTTTTTTCAAATGCAAAAACGAGAATTTCCGCATCGTCAAAAAATTCCTTCAGCGCACAAACATTTTTTCCCCATTCAAGAGAACGGTCGAACGCAGATTTTCCATCAAAAATTTTATCAAAAATATGAAGCGAACCGAAATCCGCAAATAAAATCACAAGAGTTTTCATCACTTTCTTATCGGCTAAGGAATTGAACAAGTTAAACTTAATATATAAAATTAAACTATGAATTTGACATTAATGCCTTCCGATAAAATATTTTCTGTTACAGAAATAAACAGTCTTATAAAAGATATGCTCGAAGGCGCTTTTCCGCAGCTTACAATCGAAGGTGAAATTTCAAATTACCGGCCAAATTCAACGGGACACCTTTATTTTACGCTGAAAGATTCCACAAATCAGATTAGTGCAGTCATGTTCCGCGGTTATGCGAATTATCTGAATTTTAAAATCCAGGACGGAATGAAAGTTCAATGCACAGGAAAATTAACCGTTTACGGCGCGCAGGGAAAATATCAGATAAATGTCACAAAAATGTCTGTCGCGGGCGAAGGCGCAATCCTGAAAATGCTTGAAGACAGAAAAAGAAAACTTGCCGCTGAAGGACTTTTTGATCAGGCGAAAAAAAAGCCGCTTCCTTTGTTTCCAAAAACAATAGGAATTGTAACAAGTCCAACTGGAGCCGCGCTGCGTGATATTCTGCAGATTACAAAACGACGAAATAAATGCGTTTCAGTTGTTGTTTTGCCGGCTGTTGTACAGGGTTCTGATGCAGCACAAACGATTGCCCGGCAGATTTATACCGCAAACCGCGCAGCTCTTTGCGATGTCCTTATAGTTGGGCGCGGCGGCGGCTCTTTGGAGGATTTGCTTCCATTCAGCGAAGAAATTGTTGTCCGCGCGATTGCATCCAGCGCAATTCCAGTTGTTTCAGCAGTCGGTCACGAAATCGACTGGGCATTGAGCGATTATGCAGCAGATGTGCGGGCGCCAACTCCTTCTGCGGCGGCGGAACTTGTGGTTCCTGAACTTTCCGCAATAATCCAGTTCATCCAGCAAAATTCAAAAAATCTCTACGACTCAATAAAAGACCGTCTTGAAAAAATCAAACTGATGGTAAAAAATTTTGATCCTCAGAACCTTGAGCTTCAAGTGCGGACAATCGAGCAGCCTCTTCTTTCCCGTTTTGACAACGCAAAGGACGCGCTTTTTCAGAATATAATCCAAAAAATCCGCGATACACGACAGAGAATCGACAATTGCGTAACAGTCCTGGAAAATGCAAGCCCGCAGACAATTCTTGACCGCGGATATTCAATGGTTCGGAACAAAGAGACAAAAAAAATCATCAGAAGCAATCTTGATGTAAATATTGAAAATGAAATAGAAATAATTCCTGCAAAAGGAAAAATCACGGCAAAAGTTGAAAAAATTGAAGAACAAACCAGCTTTTAAGGGGAAAATATGGCAAAGTTTGAAGAAAATTTATCAAAACTAGAACAGTTGACTCGCGACATCAAGCGCAGCGATATTTCTTTGGAAGACGCTTTAAAAGATTTTGAAGAAGGAATAAAACTTGCGCGAGGAATGGAAAAGGAAATTGACAAAATTGAAGGAAAAATTCAACTTCTTATGAATCAGCCTGACCCGGAAAACAATATTCCGCCGCAGATGGATTTGTTCGATGTTGATTCTTCAGGAAGCAGCGGAGCACCAGTTCACGGAACAAGACAATAATGAGCAAAGAAAATCCTGTAAAAACATTAAATACTGAAGTCGCACGAAAAATTGCCGCCGGTGAAGTAATCGACCGCCCGAACGCAATAATCCGGGAACTTATGGACAACGCAATCGATTCCGGCGCAGACAATATAATTGTAGAAATCAGCGATGGAGGAATTGAAAAAACTCGCATTGTGGACAACGGCTGCGGAATGACAAAAGATGACTTATCAACCTGCGCGCGACCTCACGCAACAAGTAAAATCGCGTCCGAAACAGATTTGCTTAACTTGACAACGCTTGGATTCCGCGGAGAAGCGCTTTCCTCAATTGCAGCAGTATGCCGACTTTCCATAATTTCAGGCGGCTACAAAATGCGTGCATCAATCACAGAAGACCATATAATTGAACCGGCAACTCCATTGAACGGAACAATTGTCCAGGCCGAAGGACTTTTTGAAAATTTTCCAGCCCGACGCCAGTTTTTAAAACGCCCGGCCTCAGAAGGATTGATGTGTAAAAACACTTTTGTTGAAAAATCTCTTCCGAACACAGAAATTTCTTTCAGATTTATACAAGACGGAGAAATCAAACTTGATTTGCAAAAAGGACAGACTTTGCCGGAACGCTTTGTAAAGGCAATGGAACTGCACGAAAATATCTCCCTTTTTAATCTTATTGAAAATTCATCCGGCGGAAAAAATCCAGACTGGTCATTTAAAATTGTAATCGGTGAACCAGGCGTTTACAGAAGCAACAAAAAAAATATCTACATTTTTGTAAATGGACGAAGAATCCAGGAATATTCGCTTGCACAGGCAATTGAATACGGAAGCCAAGGCTATTTTCCAAACGGAACTTTTCCAGTTGCCGCCGCATTTATAACAATGAATCCTTCCCTGGTTGACTTCAATATTCATCCGGCAAAAAAAGAGGCGCGTTTCAAGGACATTTCAAGCCTTCATCACGGAATAAGCACCGCGGTAAAAAGATTTTTCAGCGAATACACAAACCGGACAATGAAAGCCCAGGCTGAAAAAATACAGAAAGCCCCGGAAACATTTCTTTTTGAACCTGAAAAACTTGCAGAAAAAGCGCTTGAATCTTCAGAAGAAAAAAATGAAACTCCAGACGGAACTGCCGGCAGAAACAACGGAAGTTATTCAGGCTTGCGCTCAAGATTTTTTGGCGGGACTTCAAACACTCTTTCAATGATGACAAAAGAAACTCCGCTGAATTCCTGGACTGGATACGCCTCAAAAAATGCAAGCTACGAAAAAAAATCGCTTTTTGAAGAGCCAAAACAAAAATTCAGCGCAGACGACAAAAATTCAGCCCCGGAACTTTCAGAAAAACAGGCAAAAACAAAAGAAATTGTCGATTTTATGAACAAGACAATTGCCGCATATTCAGGAACTCCGCAAAAAACTGAAAATAACGATTCATCTGAAAAAGCTGAAAATTCAACTCAAAATCCGTTGCAAATCCAGCAGAAAGATGATTTCCATTTTATCGGAAGCGCGCTCGGAACATTTCTTATTGCAGAAAAAAACAACACGCTTTTTATAATTGACAAGCACGCAGCCCACGAACGAATGCTTTTCGACCAGATAATGAAAAATCCCGGCTCAGTCCAAACGCTTTTAATTCCTTATATCATAGAAACATCAACAAAAAAAGATGATGAATACCTTGAAAGCATAAAAAACGAGCTAAAAAAAGTCGGTTTTACCTGCGAAAACAAAGGAAACGGCCGCTGGGAATTCACAACACTGCATGAACGCTGGAACGGCACAGAAGAAGATTTGTATCATGCGCTTTTGGACATAAAGGCAAACCCAAAAGATTTAATCTATTCAATTGCCGCAAGCACAGCCTGCAAGGCAGCCGTAAAAGACGGAACAATTCTAGAGGATGCCGCAGCAGAAAAAATCGCACGGACAGCGCTTCAACTGGAAGATCCTCACTGCCCACACGGCCGCCCATGCTACACAACAATCACAAGAGAAAATCTGTTCCACCTTGTCCGCAGAACGGAATGATTTTCAGGGAATCTAGTTTCCACTTATCGAGGAAAGCAACGAATCCACCTCATTTTTTCGGAACGAAGGATTTTTTATCTGCACAACTGTAAGATATTTTTCCGCACTCTGATTGTCTCCCAAAGCCATGCAGACTTTTGCAAGTTCAATATACGAATCCCAATTGTTCGTATCCTGCTGAAGAACCTGAACATAAGTCGTCTTCGCATTGTCAAACTGTTTTGAAGAAGCAAACGCCTGGCCAAGATTGTACCGGACATCATTATTCTTAGGCTGGATTTTCAGCGCATTCTGGAAATATTTCACCGCATTCTCGTAATCTTCCATCTCAAGATACGCACTTCCCAGATTATTGTTCACTTCAAAATTATTTTTGTCCTGGGCATAAGCCTTTAAGAAAAGCTGAAGAGCCGTTTCCGTATCAGGCGGATTCATATTCATATACATTACACCAAGATTAATCTGGGTTTTCAAATGGTTTGGATTCGCCTGAAGAACTTCCGCATATTTCTGGATTGCCTCATCAGTATTTCCTGATTTTTCGCTCATAAGCGCATAATTGTAGATTACATTCGCCCTGCTTGTAAGATTTTTTATCTGCCCACATGAATCATAAGCTTTTTTCGCATACGAAAGCGCATCCGCAATTTTATCTTCCTCAAACAGAACAGTAGAAAGATTGTAATAAGTCATTGAATCTTCTGTTCCAGCCGGAAGCATAGCCAGAGACTGCTTGAAAGTATTTTCCGCATCTGAATATTTTTTAGCCTGATAATAAACTGAACCAAGCTCATTCAATGCGGCCCGATTTGTATTGTTTATTCTGAGCACATTTTGATATGCGCTGATTGCACCAACATAATCCTTTTGTGCCGAAAGAATTCTTCCTTCCTCAAGATAAGAACGCTCGTGCCGCGGATCAATATCATGAGCCCGCCTGAATTCCGACAGCGCCGATTTTGTGTCATTCAGCCTGTTATCCGTAAGCCCAAGATTATATCGCGCCGGAGCAAAATTTCCATTCAGCTGGCAGGCAGTTGTAAATGAATATTTTGCCTCAGTGAATTTTTTCATCATATATTGAACTCGGCCAAGATTGTAATAGTAAAGATAATTTTTTGAGGTATCATTTGCGGCAGCCTTTGTAAGATGATCAAGAGCTTTCTGGTAATTTTTCTTATCAAATGCGTCCATTCCAAGAATATACTGGCTTTCAGCATTTTTCGGATCAAGGGCAACAGCCTTTGAAGCATATTCAACCGCCGCATCCTGAAGTTTTTTCTTTTCATCCGGATTTGAGGCATTCAGCGATGCGTCATAAAGCGCACCAGCCATCTCTGAATCTTTTCCTGCAGAAAAAGCCGGCTCGCCATCTGAAACAGGAAGAGATTTTTGCGCATTCGCAAAATTATTCAGCGCAGAATCAATATTTCCGCTGTTCAATGCAGATTTTCCCTGCTGGATAAAATCGTTTACAGCCGCAATCTCTGCCTTAAGTTTTGCATTTTTTCTTGCAAGCTCATCTTCCTTCGCTTTTCTGGCAGCCTCGTCTTTTTTACGCTGTTCCTCCGCGGCCTTCGCAATCGCTTTCTGTTCTTCCTGCTGGGCTTTCAGCTGTTCCTGACGTTCCTTTTCAAGAGCCGCGTTTTCCTGCTGCCTGCGCATAAGTTCAGCCATTTCTTTCTGTTGACGTGCGTTTTCCGCATTTGTACGCGCAAGTTCAGATTTCATCGAATCAAGGGAAGACTGCAAACCATCTGTGTCAATATTGACATTCACATTCTGGTTAGAACCGCTTCCGCTAGAATCCTCACCTTTTGCCGCAATTATTTTTTTCATCAGATCCTGAATTTCCTTATCATTCGGGTTTTTCAGGAAAAGTTTCTGCAACGCGTCCAAAGCCCGGTCATATTCGCCGTTGTCATAATAAAACGTCGCAAGAGAAATCTGCTTGTTCTTCGCACCAAATGAACTTGAACATCCACGGACGCACAGCAAAACTATCGCCACAACAACCGCAGCCACACCGCAGCCAATAATTATCTTCTGCTTTTTTGTAAGCTTTGATTTTTTCCCAAAATTGTTCCCGCCAAAATTATACATTTTCTCCACCTTTCCCCAAAAAATAATTTATTCAAGCTCACTTTCGTAATCGTAATCAAGAACATCTTCCGCGCCGGCTGTCATATTTGTAGTGTCAGTCTGCTGAAGAGAATTCGCGACATCTTCCAAAAGTTTGCGTCTTCTTTCTTCTTCGGCAGCACGCCGCTCAGCCTCAAGAGCTTCCTGCTCAGCCTTTTGCCTTGCCATCTCTTCCTGAAGCCTCTTATTTTCCTCTTCAAGACGTTTCTGCTCCTCAGCAAGACGCACAGCCTCTTCTTCCTGACGTTGAATTTCCTGCTCAAGATAACCAATCAGCCGCTGAATTTCCGGAGTCTGAGAATCATCCGGCTGCTCAAGAACAAAACGCTTGTAATCAGCAAGACAATCCTGATACTTTTTCATCATAAGCCGAGTGTTCGCCCGGTTCAAAAGCGCGCTGTAAAAATCCGGAGAAGCCGCCAACGCAAGCGAATAGCAACTTTCCGCCTTTGAATAATTTCCCGCGGCATAAGCGACATTTCCCTCATTAAACGAAAGAAGTTTCCTATTAGAAACACCAGAATTCATTCCGCGCTCAAAAGCATCAATCGCCTTCTCGTACTGCCCAAGCTGAAAATACGAAAGCCCAAGAAAATTGTAAGTGTCCGCAGAAACATTTCCGTCAGAAATATCTTTTTCCAGCAAAGTAACCGCGCCGCCCGGATTATTCGTCTTAAAAAGCTTCTCGCCTTCCGACTCAGAAAAAGCACATGAAATCAAAAAAAATAAAATTCCAAAAACAAAAATATTTTTCTTCATCATCACTATTTTAACACATAACACAATAAAAAGTAACTACAGCAAATTCCACCAGTGCGCGACCCGCTTTTACTGCAAGTCCTCATTCCGCGCCGCTCCATTCCGGTCTTTCCGTGGCAATCGGGGCTAAGCTCCACCTGAAAATCCGTAAATCCACCGCGCCCCAGCAATTTCCCACAATGCAAACGCATAAAAAAAATTCAATAAAAAATACCGGAACGGAAGCGGAAAAGCAAAATTGGCGTAATTTGCCATTTTTTTGCCGCAGGCATAAAAGAAAACTGAAAATGAGCGTTGCGAATTGCAAGTTTTCTTCCTAAAAAAAATTGCAACCATAGACAATTTTATTTTACGCTGAAAGTGCAGGTATTTTTTCGCGGACATTTATAATGCGTTTGCAATTGCGATTTGCCGTATTAACTCTATCCACTGTTCAAATTTTCAGTTATAATCGTAGCTTAATACTGGAGTTTTAAAATATGATGATTGCCCTTTCAGTTGCCATTCTGATTATTATCGCCGGACTTCTTGCCCTTGTAATCAGACTTGTTGCAATGCCTAAAAAACTTGATACTGTAAAAAAACTTCTCAAACAAGGCAAAAATCAGGCCGCGGCAAAACTTGCAAAACAGATTGTCGCAAAAGATCCGCAGAATTATGCCGTCCATTATTATCTTGGAAAAGCGTATCTCGCAGACAACCGCGGTGAACTTGCGCTTATAGAATTCAAGACGGTAAACGAGCACGCGCTTTTTGACTCCTCTCTTCCGGAAATTCCGTTCAGAAAAGAATTCGCATCCCTTCTTGTAAAATACAAACAGACAGAAGCGGCCCTAAAAGAATATCTTTTGCTCACAAAACTAGATCCAACCTGCTCCGACAATTATTTTAACGCCGCAAAACTCTACGAAAAGACAAACAGAAAAGATTTGGCGCTCTCAATCTATAAAAAATGCATCGCGCTGAATCCTAAAAATGCAAAAGCCCACGCTTCCCTAGGATATATTCTCTTCCAGGCAAAACAGATAAACGAAGCGAAAAGGGAACTTGACCTTGCAATCCACTTAAATCCGGAAGAATATTCCTGCTATTATTATCTTGGAAAAATCCTAAAGGACGCAAAAGATTTTGGAGGCGCGGTAAAAGCCTTCGACAAAGCCCAGCGTGACAGCGAATTCAAGCAGAAAGCGCTTATTGAGCGGAGCACCTGCTACATGATTGCAAACAGGCTCGACAATGCGCAGATTGACCTTCAGCGGGCAATAGAGCTAGACAAAACCGGAACAAAGAACGATACGCTTTATGCACGGTATTTTCTTGCGGCATGCTACGAAAAGAACCGGAAAATAGACAAAGCAATTGAACAGTGGGAATCAATTTTCAAAGTGAACCGCTCGTTCCGCGATGTAAGCGCAAAACTTTCAGAATACAAGGCTCTTGAGGCAAACGACAATCTAAAGGATTATCTTACAAGTTCTGATGCGGAATTTATTGAAATCTGCAAAAACACAACAAAAAAAGCCCTGGGATTCAACGCAGTGCAAGCGGACTCAAAAAAATTCGGAGTTCAAATCATCGCAACAGAAGGCAAAGACGGCGACTGGATGAGCGTAAGAAAACAGTCTTTCCTGCTGCGTTTCTACCGCGATGTGGAACCACTTGAGGATGCCCCGGTAAGAGACATTCTTGAAAGCGCAAAGTCATCAAACTGCACAAAATCATATATTTTTGCAAGCTCAGGTTTTACAAGAACGGCAATAGCATTTGCGGAAAACCGCCCTGTCGAGCTTGTTGGCAAAGAAAAACTTCAGCAGCTTCTTGAAATTGCTGCAAAACCGGACAAATAAAATGAAAATTCTTTGCGTTTCCGATCAGATTGACCCGCTGATTTACAATCAAAATGCTCACAAAAATTTCCCGGATGTTGATTTGATTTTATGTGCCGGCGACCTTCCTATGGATTACGTTGATTTTATAGTCAGCGTGTTCAACAAGCCGACATATTTTATCTTCGGAAACCATGACTTAAAAGAATTCAAATATTACCACGGAACAATGACCGCTCCGCCACGGCCAACAACAAGTGCCCAGTCAACAACTTCAATCGAAATTCATTTTGAATCAATAAAAGAAGACCACCATCACGGTGCAAATTACGCAGGATTCAGAAACATCACACTCAAAAATTTCAAGGTCAAAAACAAAAAAGGAAAACAGACACCTTTGCTTTTGACAGGAATTTCAGGCTCAATCCGCTACAATGACGGACTATGCCAATACACAGATTTTGAAATGACACTTCATCTTCTTGGACTTGTGCCTAGACTTTTGCTGAACAAACTTCTTTACGGACGTTTCACAGATATATTTCTTACCCATGCGACTCCGTATCAAGTTCACGACCATGATGATCCCTGCCACAGAGGATTCAAGTCATTCAACTTGTTTTTAAAATTATTCAAACCGGAATATATGGTTCATGGACATATCCATCTTTATGACAACAGAGAGGAAAGAGTTTCAAAATATGAAGAAACAACCGTCATAAACGCGTTTGCCCACTATATTCTTGAATTCAACACAGATAAACACGGAGAACAAAAATAATGTTACCAGAAGCAGAAAGCGATTTTGCAAGAGCAAGAAATAAAGCTCTGTTCAACGAAATCCAGCATCTTCTAACTCCAGAAGAAGCGGCGATGATTTCACTAAAAGCGGTCAGAAATCTAATAAAAACCCAGTCAGAAACATATATCGGGATGAAAGTTATTCCTATAAATAAAATCGTAGGAAGCGAAGGCCGATATAAGGATTTTGACAACCAGTTTTTTCCGAAGCGCTCTATAATCAGGGAACGCTGGGAGCACGTTGATGAAGCTGTCATAAAAGACATAGTTCTTCCGCCGATAAAAGTCTACGAGCTTGGCGGCTTGTATTTCGTGCGCGACGGAAACCATCGAGTCTCTGTTGCAAAAGCAAAAGGCGTAGAATTTATTGATGCGGAAGTAGTTTCCCTTCAGACCGAAATAAAACTTTCCCCGGCAAGAACGCTCGACGGAATGATGAAACAGATTATCGCCTACGAAAAAAGGAATTTCTATTTTGAAACAAATTTCGGCGACATAACCGATTATTGGGTTCTGGATTTTTCAACCGCAGGCCAGTACGATGTAATCTACAATCATATTCTTACGCACAAATATTTCATCAATCAAAACCAAAAAGAAGAAATTCCCATTGAAGACGCGATTCTTTCGTGGTTCAACAACGTCTATCTTCCTGTTGTAACAACAATCCAGAAATACAAGATAATGAAATATTTCAAAAAAAATACGGTAAGCGACCTTTACGTCTGGATAATAAAATATTATGACGAATTAAAGAAGAAATTCGGAGATGGACTTCCGCTGGATCAAATTGTCTACGATATAAAGAAAGAAAAGAAATTTTCGATAATTTCAAGGATAAGAAACTTTATAAAAAGATATATCCTGAAAAAAGAAATCAGTAATTTTTCACACAAAATTGACAGATAATTTTATTATAAAAAAAATTGACGGCTGAATATTTCAATGTTAATATAATCTAAAGTCATCAATGTAAACAGGAGCTGAATATTGTTGGACTCAATTGATTCATTTGTAAATCTACCGCTTCTAATTGCAGCAGGCGCAGGTCTGGTTCTTTTTGTTTTGCTTTTGATTGCAAAGATAAGGAATGCGGCAAAAGTTAGTTTTATATTTTTCCCATGTATCGGAGTGTTGATTGCTGGTCTGCTTTACACTTATTTTGACCACAAGCTTTTCTACATTTCAGTAATAACGCTTATCCTGGAATTTTTCTTTATTGCCTACGCGTTTGTGCTCGCAGTTTCAGATCCGGCAAAACGTGCAGAAAAAAAGGCTAAAAAAGAAAAAGAATCTGAAGAGAATTCAACTTCAGATGAAGTAAGCAAGGAAGCTCTTGACGCTTTGGAAAACAAATACAAGGCAATTATAGAAGATGATAAAGAACTCACTGTAAAAGCCTCAAGTTATTTCACTGAAGAAAACTCGCTTTCTCAGTTCTTGGAATTTTTCAACAAGCTGATTGTACAAAAAACCGGTGCGGACGGCGGAACAGTGCTTGTCCTTGACGAATTTGACAACATTCTTGCTGTAAAGGCAGTAACAGGAGTTTTCCCTCCTCCATATAAAATTCCAGAAGATATTCCGCACAAACAGCTCCGGGTTGAAACAAACTTCAAATATTCTCAGTATTCATTGGAAGGAAATGTTTTTGGCGATTTCTTTACAAAGGGAATTGCAGAAAACATAACAAATCCAACAAAAGATAAACGCATCTTCCAGAACGGACCGGAGGATTTCCTTCGCGTAGGTCCATATATGTTCATTCCTGTAAAACAGATGGGAGAATCCGTTGCCCTTGCTGTTCTTGCACGCAAACCTGACTCAGAACCTTTCAGCAAAAAAGAATTTGAGACAGCCTGCAACCTTTGCGACGGACTTGCAACCGCACTTATTCCATTGAACAGTTTCCTGGCTTATTCTGAGCACACAGAATTAACAAAGGAAGGCGACATTGCGACAAAATTCCAAAAAACACTTGTTCCAGAGAAACTTCCTGTAATCAACAAGTTGTCTATTGGAAAATATTCCATCACAAACGAAAATGTCTGCGGAGACTATTACGATATTATTCCTTCAAGAAAGGACAGAATCACATTTGTAATGGCAGATGTTGCCGGAAAAGGAATGAATTCCCTTACAATAATGATTATGATTCGTGCTATGCTTCGGCTTGTGGCAAACACAAACCAAAGTTCAGCAACGCTTCTTGAATGGGTAAACAGAACAATCTGCTCTGAAAAGAACAGCATGGATCACTTTGCGAGCGTTGCATTGATAAACTACAACAGTATCGATAACACTGCACAGATTGCAACATCTGGAATCAATCCTGTTTTACTTTACAAGGCAAGCGAACAGAAAATCAGCAAGATTTCCACAAACTGTGAACCTATCGGTGTAGAAAAAAGCACTGAATACAAAAACATTGACTTAAATCTTGATGCAGGAGATATTCTTGTAACTTGTACCGATGGTTTACTTGAATGTCTTGATGAAAGAGGTGTACAATACTCTATCGATAATTTACAAAAGGTTATTCAAGCCAACTGCAATTTGAATGGGAAAGATATTGCAGCAAAGGTTAAAGATAATATTAAAAAATTCTGTGGCAATACACAGCAATACGATGACCAGAGCCTTCTGATCATAAAAATACAGGGATAAGGAGTACCTTATGGAACTTAAAATACGAAAAAATGGAGATGTTTACATAATCGATGTAAACGGAGAAATGGATCTCTACAATTCTTATAAACTTAAGGAACTTGTTATGAAGATGATTGAAAAAAATGTAAAAATCTTCATCATAAACCTTGAGCAAGTTGACTATATCGACTCGTCTGGAATTGGTGCATTGATTTACATTTGTTCAACTATCAAAAAAATGAACCTAAAGCTTTCTATCTCAAACATTCACGGTTCAGTAAAAAAAGTTATTGAGCTTACAAAGCTTATGGGATATTTCCCTATTGCAAACAGTGTTGAAGAAGCACTTTTGATGGTAAAAGAATAAAAAGTATTTCCCGACTTATTTTGTTCTTGTAAAAAGGAGATTTTTATGGAAGAACCAACAGTAAAAGAATTACGTTCTGACGACAATGACCCATTGTTCGACAAAACAAATATGCTTAAGAAGGAATTCCCTTCAGACTTTAGACAGATTAGATATTTTACACTTTTGATTGTTCAATCAGCGCCATCTGAAATCAAGGAATTGAACCTTCTTGAACAGCAGATAAGTGAAGTAATCAAAAATGCTGTAAAACATGGAAATCACTGCGACATAAACAAAAAAGTAACAGTATGGTATTCATTCAGCCCTACTCATGCGCATGTTATAGTTCAGGATGAAGGTGAAGGATTCAAAGATCTTGAAAAATGGAATGAATTCAACCGCAAACGTATATCTTGTCTTCATGCAAATAATTATGAAGAGTTGGCTAATTACGTTTCTTTTAAAACAAAAGAATCAGATGCACAGGACGGTGGTAACGCATTGTTCGCAGCTCTTGAATATTGGAACGGCGGATTTGTTTACAACGGCAAACGAAATGCTGTTGCAATGCTGAAAAAGTTCCAGCAAAAATCACGTTAAAAAATAATTTGTAAAAAAAAAGACGGTAAAAACCGTCTTTTTTTATGCCTATAACTTTGAAACAGGAATGTGATATACGCTTCCACAGTTTCTACAGATAATTTCAAGCGGATCCGGACCGTTCTTTTTTATGTCGTTAAGCTGATCTGCCGGAAAATGCTTTATATAATTCAAATAAGTTTCTTCAGTGCAAGGACAATCAAATGTAACATTTCTGCGGACTGCAATTGTCGGTTTAAATTCCCTAAAAAGTCCGTACACAAAATCTTCAATTGTACCTTTTTCGCTGAACCACTGCCCTATTGACGGAGCTGTTTTAAATGCCATTTCTGCACGAGAAATCAAATCCTGGTCAGCAGTTTTATCTGCGGAACTTGATTTTGCAGCTCCACTTCCACGCTTTCCACCGGTTTCTGGCATAATCTGAAGAAAAAGTCCACCAGCACCAACAACACGTCCTTTTTTATCAAGCTGAATTCCTGTATTAAATGCTGAAGAAAGCTGCTCTGACTGATTATAATAAGAAGCCAAATCCAACGCGATATTTCCTGTGTCAACAGCAACTGAACTTGTATAAGGATTTTTATCACCTTCGTGAATTGTAGAAACAGACAAAGTTCCGCTTCCCAAAAACGGCTTTAAATCCCAATTTTCAAGAGGTTTTTCAACCGGAATATGCTCATTGAAAAGATAGCCACGAACAGTTCCTTTTGAGTCAACTTCAACTGAAAAACCTTTTGCAGGACCATCAACTTCATATCGCAATGTGGAATGTTCTTTTCCCTTCATCAAAGGAAGCATAAGAGCACCACAAAGCGTTGCCTGTCCAAAAATCATTGTCTCAAGAATTCCAAGATTATGCTGAGCCCTTGCCTGATTAACAAATCGAGTTCCATGAAAAAATGCGCCCCGAATTCGTCCTTCCGCCATTACAAAAATTGCCATTTCATCTTTAGGCAAAGACCTTAGATGTTCAAGTAATTCCAAATCTTTTATTTCTGCTTTTATCATATATGTAATTTAATATTTATAAGAAAATGAGTAAATAACCCAAATATCTTATCGTATCTGAATTTCAAAAAGCAAAATTCCATCAGCCCGCAAGTTTTTCACTAGCAAAATTCCTTCTGTTTGCAAGTTTTCGGCACGAAAACTCGTTAAAAAGAAAAAGAACTTCTAAAGAAGTTCTTTTTCTTTTTGGAGATGGCGGGAATTGAACCCGCGTCCGGGTATGCAGCACGAAGGCTTCTACATGTTTAGTCATGCGAGGTGATTGTCGGGAAAAGGTAGCAGCATAACAAGCGTCTTTTCCGTATTCCGGCTAAATGTCTTGCACAATGGCCGAACGCATTGTACAACAAGTTCCTGTTGGCGTCAGAACATCACAAAGTTAGGAACAGCACCCCATGAGTTCCGTGCTCACTGCTTACGCAGCAAGAGCAAACTGTTCTTCAGAAGAATCTTCTTCTTCTTTTTTGTTGAAGATTGCAGTTAGTTTTTTGTCAGCTTAAGGCGCCTTCACACCTACATGCAACCAACGGACTCTCACATCCGTCGAAACCGGTGCACCCCCAAATAACACACTTGGTACTTTAAAATATAACCTAGAAGAATATAAAAGTCAAATTTTTTAAAGGGGGGCGTTACGGGGTCTCCCCGTAATGGGGGCAGGCTCAAACAAAATGCCAAAGGCATTTTGTTTGAGCCGAGGGGGACTTTTCCCCCCTTTGTTCCGAACGGCGGGAAGTTTCTTTCCTTCTTAAATTCTTCTTATTGTAAATTAAATTGCAGAGTGATAAAATAATAAAAATTATCAATATATAAACAAGGTGAATTAAATGGCTGACGAAAAATTGCAGACGATTAGACATAGCTGTGCGCACGTAATGGCAGAAGCTATATTAAAGTTGTTTCCAGGAACAAAAATTGCTATTGGACCTGCTATCGATAACGGATTTTATTACGATTTCGATTTTCCAACCGACACCAAATTTACAGAAGAAAATTTTCCAGCTGTAGAAAAAGAAATGCGAAAAATTATCGCTGGAAATCATGATTTTGTACGTAAAGAAGTTTCTAAGGAAGAGGCTTTAAAGCTTTTTTCTGATCAGGATTACAAGATTGAGCTTATAAACGACCTTCCTGAAGGCGAGACAATCACAACTTATGAGCAGGATGGTTTTCTTGACCTTTGCAGAGGACCGCACGTAAGCAACACAAAAGAAATAAACGGACAGGCTTTTAAGCTGCATAAAATTGCCGGTGCCTATTGGCGCGGAGATTCTGACCGACCGATGCTGACCCGCGTTTACGCGCTCTGCTTTGAAAAACCAAATGAATTGAAAGAATATCTTACAATGCTTGCTGAAGCGGAAAAACGCGACCACCGAAAACTTGGCGTTGAAATGGATTTGTTCCATCTTGAACCAGAAGATCCAGGACAGATTTTCTGGCATCCGAATGGATGGACAATCTACACAACAATCCAGGATTATATGAGAAAACAGGTTCGCCGCGATGGTTATCTTGAGGTAAATACTCCAGCTATTATGCCGCGCTCACTGTGGGAAAAATCAGGTCACTGGGGTCATTACCAGAAAAATATGTTCATTACTGAATCAGAAAAACGGCTTTTCGCCATAAAACCAATGAACTGTCCTGGTGCCCTTGAGATTTTCAAGAGCCGCTTGCGTTCATACAAAGACCTTCCTATGCGTCTTGCAGAATTTGGTCATGATGTAAGAAATGAACCTTCTGGAACATTGCATGGAATTATGCGTGTCCGTGGATTTGTTCAGGATGATGCTCATATTATTTGCACAGAAGACCAAGTTGCCTCAGAAGTAGCAAAATTCTGCAAACTTTTAAAGAATGTCTACAAAGATTTTGGTTTCAATGACTTGGTTGTAAAATTTTCCACAATGCCAGAAGATCATGTTGGAGATTTAGCAACTTGGGAACGAGCCGAAAAAGCTTTGTCAGACGCTTGCCACGAAGCTGGTTTGAATTATGAGATTCAGCCTGGCGAAGGTGCTTTCTACGGTCCAAAACTTGAATTCAAACTTTACGATTGTCTTGGACGTGAATGGCAGTGCGGAACAATTCAGGCGGATTTCCAGCTTCCTTCTGCGGAACGTCTTGATGCAACTTATATTGGAAAAGATAACCAGAAACATCATCCGGTTATGCTTCACCGAGCAATTCTTGGCTCTTTGGAACGATTTATCGGAATTCTTATTGAAAACTTTGCAGGTTCATTCCCTACTTGGCTGGCTTTTGAGCAGGTTGCTGTTGTTCCGGTTTCAAACGCTTTTGATGATTATGCACAGGAAGTGAACGAGGCTCTGCTGCATGCCGACATTCGTTCTGCAGCATATATTTCTGATGACAACATGAGACAAAAAATCAAAATGATTACAAAGGAACACAAAACTCCTTATATTCTTGTTGTTGGTGAAAACGAAAAGAACGAAAAATCGGTAACAGTTCGATTCCGTCAATCCAGTGGACTTGAACAGAAAACTATGAAACTTGAAGATTTCATCGCTTATGTTCATGAAAAGACAGAAAGCCACTTTATTGGAATCTAAAACCAATGGAAGACAGCGAATATTACAAAATGATGAGGGAGCAATACTCTCATCGTTTTGTGGTAAAAAAGAATAAAAATTCTCAATTTTCTAAATGGAATGCGCATCAAGGTCGGGAAGATGCTCAGATGCTTCTGGAAAAAGAAACTGGTTGGTCGGCTGATAAAAATTTTGATGATTCAACTGAAAATCCTTATGGGGAATAACTTTTTTGATTCGGTGTTTTAGAAGCGTTGACTATCGTTATTTTCAAATGTAAAATAGAAATATGTTTGATGTAAAAGAATCTGATTTTTTTGACCTAGAAGATGAGGCTTTTGATACTGTTATTGAACCAGGAATCAAATTCACGGGAAATATTAAATTTGTAAAGCCATTTATGATCCGCGGAAAAGTGAATGGAAAAATTGAAGCCACAAGCGATCTTGTTATTGATAAATGTTCAGAAGTGAATGCCGATATAAATGCCGTAAGAATCCTTGTAAAAGGGAAAGTCCATGGAAATGTTTCTGGCAAAGATTTGATTTTCATTACCGCAAGTGGCTCTGTTGACGGCGATATAACTTCAAAACAAATTGTACTTGAACCGGGAAGCACATTCACCGGACGTTGCACAATGATAAAATAAAAGGTAAAAACATGAAAAAATCTATAATTGCCTTGCTTTTAATGGCTTTTTCTTTTTCTCTATCTGCACAGAATATAAAACAGGATGCGCTGATTCTTTATAACAATGGACATTATGCGGAATCAATTGCAGTTTGCGAGCAGGAACTTGCCCAAAATCCAAACAGAGTTGAATCTTATGTTGTAATGTGCTGGGCTTTAGTTCGGAACAAACAGTATCTTGAAGCGGAACAACGAGCTTTGCAAGGATTGAAAGTCAGCCAATACGATTTGCGTCTTACGGAAATCCTTGGAGAAGCAAGATATTTTCTTGGAAAAAACAATGGCGCAATGGAGCAGTTTCAGAAATATGTTGCAAATGCCCCAGAGAGCAGCAGTCGCGTTGGAACAGCTTATTATTATATGGGAGAAATTTATATTCGGCAGGCTCGTTATCAGCACGCGGATATTGCGCTTTCCGCAGCAGTAAGAAAAGAGCCATTAATTGCGAACTGGTGGGTTCGTCTTGGATATTCACGGGAAATGGCGAAAAATTATTATGAAGCCGCAAACGCCTATGACGAAGCATTAAGATTGAATTCTTCTTCTATTGAAGCAGAAAGAGGAAGAAATCGGGTCGCAGCAAAACTTCAATAAAAAATTGAATATTCGTTTTGAAACAATGGGTTGCCGCCTTAATCAGATTGAAAGCGAAAGTGCAGCCCGCGCATTTTTAGAATCAGATTTTCACGTAATAATAAAACCTCTGCAAGCAAAAAATGACATTGACAGTGAAACAATTCTTTGTATTGTAAACACTTGTGCTGTCACCCAAAAAGCAGAGCAAAAAGACAGGCGAATAATCCGTTTAGTCCTTGAAAAATGTCCAAATGCAACGATCATTGTTACAGGTTGCTATGCGCAGCTTTCACCAGATGATATAAAAGCTATGGACAAAAGAATTGCTGTTTTAAAAGGACAATTAAAAAGTCGGCTTGCTGATGTTCCGGAACTTTTAAAAGAACAAATTGATTCAAAAAAATTTAATCCTGAAAATTTTGCAGAATTCTTAAATGAGGGGCTTTTTAACGCAAAAACAGAAAAACCTGGAACCAGCGAAAATGCATTCAGGCTCGCAACAGACTCTTTTATAGCACACAGCCGCTCTTCAATAAAAATTCAGGACGGATGCAACTGTATGTGCAGCTATTGCACAATCCACATTGCACGCGGTCATTCAGTTTCACTTGATGCAGAAGAAGTTATTCGGCGCGTTCAAAAATTAGAAGATGCCGGACAAGCAGAAGTTGTTTTTACAGCGGTAAATATCGGTCAATACAAAGGAAAATTCAAGGACGAGTTCATAAAATTCAGCAAACTTTTAAAATTATGCCTTGAACACACACAAAAAATCCGTTTCAGGATTTCAAGCCTTTATCCGGAAACCGTTGATTCAGAATTCTGTTCTGTAATAAAAAATCCACGTGTCCGTCCATATTTCCATATTTCAGTTCAAAGCGGAAGCGACAAAATTTTGAAACTGATGAAACGAAGCTACAACTCAAAGCAAGTTCTTGACGCATGCAATATGCTGAAAAAAGCAAAAGATTCGCCATTTCTTTCGTGTGATATAATAACAGGATTTCCAGGAGAAACTGACAAAGATTTTTCTGAAACAATGGAGCTTTGCAAAGCGTGTGATTTTGCTTGGGTTCATGTTTTCCCATTCAGTGCACGACCTGGAACTGCTGCCGCAGAAATGAAACCAAAAATTCCACAGGCTATAAGCGGAAAAAGAGCCGCTGAACTTGCATTGTGGGCAAAACAGAATAAAATAAAATATATTGAGAATTTCCGTGGAAAAATTGTTGATGCAGTTCTTGAAACTGTAAAGAAACCTTTTGTTTTTGCAAACGGAGAAGGAAGAGAAATTTTTCATGCAGTTTCAGAAAATTTTCTTCATTGTGAAATTTCCGCACCAACTGGAAAAATAAAAATCCAGCCAAGAACAGCAATCAAGTTGAAAATTCTAGGTCCAGTTGGAATAGGCGAACGAAAAACAGGAGAAATTGATACTCTGGCTGATTTTATAGAATAATTTTCACAAAAAATCATTTTTTTTCAAAAAACTTGATTTTTGCTATTGATTCTTTTTCTAAAATTATATATATTATTATTCACGTAGCGGGATGTAGCGCAGCTGGTAGCGCGTCTGGTTTGGGACCAGGATGTCGCAGGTTCAAATCCTGTCATCCCGATATAAAAAAGAACATCGAATTTCGATGTTCTTTTTTATTTTAAACAAATTAGTAAAACGATTTTATTTAAAGTTCAGTTTTTTTACGGCTAGTTAACATTTATTGTTATATCTTTTGAAATTCCAATTCCATTATACTCGGCAGAAATATTTAAAATATATTCACCTGCTGTCCAATTATCATCCGCATAAATATAAACAGCAGAAAGTTCTTCTGAAGAATATAAGTCATCTTTGTTTTCCGATTTTAAAAGCTCACATTCGTTTGAAATCACGCCAAGATAATTTCTATAAATTTTCCAGTCAGAAAGCGCAACCACTCCACTATCCAAAATTGAAGAAATTTTAATAAAACTTGATTTTGAAACATCTTCTGAATTTCCAGAATTCAATATAAATGAAATTTTTTCAGCATTTTCTATCGGATTTGTTGCAACACCCGATGAATTATGTTCTTCTTTTTGCCATTGAGCGTAAAGAACCACAACATCATCATTTTTGACAGAAAGATTTTTTACTGTCTGATTTGCGTCATAAGATGTGCCGCTTCCATCTTTTTCAGTATTCCACATTTTTTCTGCAGCCTTATAACCATCCGGAGCCACAAAACTATGCTCAGATAGTTCAAACTCAGCATCGTACTTTTCGGTTCTATCAGGAATATCTGTTCCAGAGCCACCGTTTTTATCAAATTTTACAGTGTATTTATTTCTGTCATATTTTATTTCTATAATTGTGCTTCCATCTTCCAAAATTATCTGCTGCTCAATTGGCTGGGAAAGCGTGAAACCTTCGTATATTTTTGCAGTTGCATCAGTTTCCGCACCAACAACACCTTCTTTTGTTTCTGAATCCGCCTCAACTTCTGCATATTTATCATCTGAAAGATTCTGCTTTAAATGTTTTACAATGTATTTTGCAAGTTTTCCCCAATCCGCAACAAAATCATAACTGGATGAAGAAACGTAAATTTGAGAAATATATCCATTTTCATCAATAATTATGGAATCTGGAAGCTCTAAATTTTTATTGCTGGATTTTCTATAAAATTTCCAACCAACCAGAACTTTTTCTGCAGCGATTTTTTGAACATCAATATCATCCGGTTGCGGAAAATTTTCAGAGGACAATGTACGACCAATTTCATAACGGCGGGAAAAATACGCAGGAACTTCAGAAGAATCCTCCTCAGCTGCATAAAAATTGTAATTTACGGAAAATTCTTCCTCTCGAAGTTCATTGAAATCATTGAACCAATTTACGGAACATGAAAAAGTGAGAATAAATGGCAGAATTATTAAGGCTTGAAAAATTTTTCTTACCATTTTACCCCCACAGAAACGCAAGGTGACAAAAAATCAGTTGGCATTCCGTCAATGAAAACATAATTGTAATCAGCGCCAGCTTCAAGCATAAAATTTTTTGTAGTAAAAACCAGTGAAGTTCCTCCTTGAACTCCAGCATATCCGTAAAATGCATCTTTTTTTATATTTTCAGAATCTTTGTAGTCCATAAAATTCTGAATGAACATCAGATTTCCACCGGCATGAAAATTCAGTTTTAAAATATTTTTATAAATCCGACGTTGATACAAAATATTTGCCCGTACAAAGCCAAATTTATCACTATAGTCATAATCTGAAGTCGCCAAGTTATATTTTGAAACAAGCGCGTCAAACTCAAGTCCAATGCGGTTCGGATTTTTTAGTTCCGGAACAAATCCCATTTTTAAACCGGCAAACGGTAAAATTTTTCCATCTGAAAATTCATCAAAAAATGGACTGAAAAAAATTCCACCTTCCGCCGCCACATAAAAACCCAAAATTCTCTTTATTTTTGCATGATTTTTTTTGGATTCATTTTTTTTGACAAATTTCTTGTCTTTTTCAAACCGCTCTTGCTCTGCCTTCTGTCGTTCCTCTTCAGCTTTTTCTGTGGCAAGTCGCGCTTCTTCTTGTTTTCTGGCTAATTCTTCCTTTTCCTGCTGAATGCGAAGTTCTTCAGCAATGCGTTTTTCTTCTTCTGCCTTGGCGATTGCCGCCTGCCGGGCTTTTTCTTCTGTTTCCGCCTTGATTCTAGCTTCTTCGGCGAGTCGCTTTTCTTCTTCCAGTTTTGCAAGCCGCTCCTGTTCAGCCTTCTGACGTTCCTCTTCAGCTTTTTCCGCGGCAAGTCGCGCTTCCTCTTGTTTTCTGGCTAATTCTTCCTTTTCCTGCTGAATGCGAAGTTCTTCAGCAATGCGTTTTTCCTCTTCTGCCTTGACTATTGCCGCCTGTCGGGCTTTTTCTTCTGCTTCCGCTTTGATTCTGGCTTCTTCGGCGAGCCGATTTTCTTCTTCCAGTTTTAGCCGCTCCTGTTCAGCCTTCTGACGTTCCTGCTCTGCCTTTTCTGCGGCAAGTCGCGCTTCTTCTGTCTTTTGGTCTACAATATCAATGGAATTTGATTCTGATTTTTGACCGAGAGGATTTTCAACACGAAGTTTCCATTCGCCATTTGAAACTTTTGGAAATTCTGCCTTAAGAGCCTTTGTTCCGCCCGATGAGGCCTGCAAAATCAGCTCGCCTTTTACAATTTGACTTGTTTTCTCATTTATCAGGAAAACGCTAGAATCTTCATTCACATTTTTTATATCAACATTAATTGAAAATTTTTCATTTTCTCCAGATGGCACAACCGATTTTTCCTGAGTTTTTACGATTTCTGGAATTTTTGCCTGAAAAATCTCAAAAGTTGACCATTCGCTCGTGCTTTGGATTCGACCAAAAGTATTTAAGACAGTTACCCTATACTCATAAACACCAGCCGGAAGATTGAGATTTATAAAATTTTCCTCAGTTTCAAAATTATAAGTTTTTCCAGTTTTTGAATTACGGATTTCAACATTGTATTCAGAAGCGTTTTCATCATCTTCCCATTGAATTTTCTGTTCAAAAGGATTAGTTTTTGAATTTTTATCTGACTGGGCAAAAAATAAAGATGCTTGAAAAATGATTACAAGCAAAAACAAGAGGAATTTCAGTCTTTTCACAAAATAAAACTTATTTTGCATACATTTTCCCCGGTTTTATCAGGCGAATTTTTCCTGGAAGTTCAACTCTGATTTTAAAAATTCCAGTTGAAACTCGGCTGTGCTGCTCTTCATATCCGTCTTTTGCATGACAAAATGCAGAAACCGACCATTCAAAATCGCCAATATCAAAATTCTGCTTTTTTATTTGAATTTCAGTTTTTTCTGTATTTTCTGAATAAATCAATTTTGCACTTCCGTCTGCAAATTTCTGGTACAAGGCAAATTTATAATCTGTTGCGCCAGAAATTTCTTTCCAGCTGAATGTTATGAATCTATTATTTTTTAAATACGAATTTCCAATCACAAAATTATTTTCCGGCTGCAAAAGCGTTACATTCTGAAGCAATGGAATTTTTGAAACAGAAAAAGTATTTTTTGAAGAATCCAACGGAATTCCATCTGCGGTGCTTGCCAAAATTTGCCAGCGGTAATTTCCTTCAGTAAGGCGCTCGATTTTTACTTCATTTTTTGGATTCAAAACCGAATAAACTTTTTTTTCTGTTCCATCTGAAGAAATTCTGTACAAAACAAATTCGGATTTTGCATGAATATCAATCTCATTCTTCCATAAAAAAACGGTTGGCATTCTTATTGCAGAAAGTCCATCAATTTTTTCAAGTGAATTTGGAAAAATCAACTCAACCGGAACTGGATTTCTAAGCGCAAACGAAACATTTGAAACAGAACTTGCACGCATTGGGCTTACCACAGTTTCCTCTGAAAAAGCCTGGACAGAAACATTATATTTTTCAGGTGGAAGCACAAAATTTGCGGAATTTTCTTTTATTCCAGATTTTTCCGCGATAATTTTTCCGTTTTTATCAGTAATTTTTATATTGTAGTAATCTGCGCAATCAGAATTTTTCCACACAAAATGAGAAGATTTTTCAGCATAAGTAAGCGACATTGAATTTTGACTTGGCAAAATTACTTCCGGCAGCGAAAGTTTTTTCAGAATATTCAAAGTCCTAGAATCTGAAAAACCAATTTTTTCACCGTTTTTTGATTCAACTCCAACGCGCCAAAAATAAATTCCAGAAGGCAAATCAACATCATCAAGTTTTTCAAGATTTTCTTTAGCTGAAATCATTTTCTCAACTTCAATTTTTGAAAAATCTTTCTCTTTTGAAATCTGAAGAACGCTCGTTGAAGATTCATCCTTAAAATCATCAGCAAGTTTCCACACAAATTTTGTATTCAAGAGCTGTTCTGGTTCAGCAGAAAAATTTTCAGGCGGATAAACAAGCCGATTTTTATCTGCGGCAATTTTTTTTATTGAAAATGACTGAATATTTGACTGTGGTGTTACATCATCCGGCTCTCCAGAAATGCGAACAACACGCCAAAAATATGTTCCATCGGGAATTGCCCAAGAAGAAAAAATTCCCAGATTTTTCTTTAAAAAAGTGGAATTTTCAATCTTTTCTGAATAGAAAATATCCGAGAAATCTTTATCCCTTGAAATTTCAAAATTAAATTCCGCATTTTTTATCTCTGATTTCCAGGCAAACTGCAAATCAAATGAATTTGAAGCAGAATCTGTATACGTCAATTTTGCGCCGTCAACAGGAATAGAAAGAGCCGGCGGTTTTATCTGTTCATTTTTTACAACTGAAAACGATTTTACTTCGCTAGGAGAAGCATAACCTGTGTCATTCAATGCAAAAAATGGAGTTACGCGCCAAAAATATTCCCCGGCGGAAAGACTTTTTACCGAAAAGGAATTTCCATTCACAGTTTCCGAAAAAATAATATTTTTCATGTCGCGCAAAGTGGAAATTTCAATTTTATAATGGTCAGCATATTCACTTCCGTTCCAGCTTAATAAAATGGAAGGAAAATTGTTTCTGTAGCGAAATTCAGAAGCTGCGGCCGGCGAAATAATTTCAACTGGAGCTACATTTTTTACAGAAATTTTTCCAACAGCAGGTTTATCTTCTTCATTTTCTGTAAAAATTCGCCAGTAAAAAGTTCCTGAAGAAGCGGGAATTTCAATATTGTCGCCAGAAGGCGTGTAAGTCTTTGTAATTTTTGAAAAATCTTTTGCGGCAGAAATTTGAACAATGACTTTCTGATTTTTTTCTTGTTCAGAAAGTTTCCATTCAAGTTTTACAGGAATTTCCTTTTCATCAAATTTTAAAAGATTCAGATTTTTTGAGATAGAAGTAACTGTTATCGGATTTTTGGAAGTCGCTCCAGTTTCTTCTATATTTATGCTTTCTCCTGAAGATATTTTTCCCGAATCTCCATTTTTTGTTTCAATTTTTGCAGTTCCACCTTGAACTTCGATATTATTTACACCGCTCGCCGCATCAGATTTCAATGAAACTGTACTACCTGAATCCAATTTTACAGTTGTTCCATTTTGCATCGAAACCGCAAGTTCTTTTTTGCTTTTCGACCTTGAACCGTCAATCTGAATATCTCCGCCAGAAACATTTATTTCAACGCCTTTTTCTGAATATGAAAGTTTGAGCATTGTATTCTCATTTAGCTCAAGCTGGGTTCCATCATTAAATTTTACAATCGCCTGCGAAAAATCTGAAGTATAAATCGTGTCTTTGTTGTAAAGAGGAGAATTTTGAGAAAGCCGTTCCCAAACAACGCTATCATCAAACTGACGCTGCGCTATTTTTTGTTTAAAATAAATGGTCGCAATCTTTTCTTTGTCATTTCGTACAGTTGAATGATTAAGTTCCCGCCAGAAAAAATACAGACTTACCGCACAAACAGAAAGGCAAACTAAAACTATAAAAAAATCACTTAGATGCGACTTGAATTTTGTTTTCTTCCTCATTTAAGTTCACCTTTTCAAAATCCGGCGTTTCAATTCCAAGCAAAGAACGCACTTCTGCAATAGTTTTAGGACCTTTCGGACCAAGAACTTTTTCACAGTCAGAATCAATGACAAATCCTGGCTGAATTTCTTCAAAAAATCCTGAAATATCAAAATTCGGCATATTTACAACGCCATAAAAATGCTGAATTCCTTTTCCTTTTACTTCAAATCCAACCGGAATTTTTTCAACAACAATTTCATCCGCAAGATTTTCCGGTTTTATTGAAAAATTATTTTCTTCGCATTTTATATAATCTTTTTTTAGAATATTAAAAGTGTCTTCTGTGATAAGCATATCCGTTCCGCACGGTTTATTTGAAGATTCTGTTCGGCTAGCCAAATTTACGGCATCTCCAATCGAAGTGAATTCCATCTTGTCATAAGAACCCATAAATCCTACAGTCGCGCGCCCGGAATTTATTCCACGCCCGATTTTTATCTGCGGCTTATACACTGAATCAGAATCATTTGCGTGTGCTTTTGAGAATTGCTCAGCCTCTTTGTTGTATTCCATAAGCGAATAACGCATTGCAAGGCTAGCCTTAACCGCGGACAAAGCATCTTCCTTTACATATTCATCATGTTTTGCCTTTAACTCAATTTTTTTAGGATCTTCATCCGGGAGTTTTTCCCAATCCAGCGGCTCCTGACGCAAAACGCCCCAGCAAGCCATAATCGCGTCGCCTTCAAATTTATCGACAGTTCCACCAGTACGTTTTATGCAGCTTACCATACGACTCATATAATCATTCAGAAAATTTATGATTTCCGCCGCGCTGCGGTCGCCGAACTTTTTTTTGAAACTATCGGAAATTGCGGTAAATCCACGAATATCGCTAAAAAAGACTGTTATATCTTTCAAATGAGGCTCAAAGTCAATTTCTTTTCTGATAATAGCCTGCGTTACGCCTTTATTTGTAAGTTTTGTGAAAGTATTTAAAATCTCACGCTCGTTTTTTGTACTTTTTATAAGAACACCAATTTCATCATGTCCACGAGTCTTTAAATTGCCAAAAAGCTCTGTGTTAAAATCACCTTTATTGATTTGATTTACAACTGCAGTAAGCTGCTTTAAAGGAACGCTCATCGTTTTTGAGAAAAACCAGATTATCATAATTACAATTGCAAGAATCGCAACCGCAAGCAAAGCAATCAGCATTGTGATTTTTCTGGTTTCCTCAAGAATTTTATGGGTTGGAACAACAGTCACAACACCGGCATTACCTTTTCCAATCTTGTTGAACGCACCGATATATTTTACATTTTTATTATTTGAATTCTTAAAGGTTTCCGCATCCGAAAAATCATTCTGCCGGTTTCCAAGCTGAGTGCTCAAATCTTTGCTTTTAAGCATCTCCTGCACAACTTGACTTTTTCCAAAATCTGCCGCGCTCATTGTTTCCTTTACATCAGAGGAAACAAGAACGATTCCGTTTTCATTTACAAAAAGAGATTTATTTATGCTTTCAGAAGAAAAAGTCTCAACAATTTTTTCCGCAGAAAACAAAACCGCAACAGAATTTTCATCTTTCTGGTCAAAAACCGGATAAAACAACGCAAGAACCGGCACATTAAAAAACGGAGAAGCATTTTGCGTCACGAAATTTCCTTGAACCGCACTCAAAATGCTTTCATCTTCCGACAAAATATAAGAATTGACAATAGATTCATCAAGCTCATTTTCGCCCAAAAACTGGAAATTAACAAATGTTGAATTAGACGCAGGAAGCACAATCGCAATAACTTCAGGATTTTTCTTAAAGAATCCTGAAGAAAATTCTTTTGCGGCTGTCTTATTTCCTTCGTTTTCTGCATTTTTCACAAGTTCAACAAATGTTGAGACAGTAGAAACAACATTGTCAATCCGGTTTTCCAGTTCAGAAGCCATTCTTGAATTTATTACAAAATTGTTTTGCCGCGCCGTCTGAATTGTGTCTTTGCTTACAAATCCAGCAACAAGACACGCAAGTCCGCCCAAAGAAACAACAACAATCGCAGAAATAATGCTGATAAGTTTTACACCAATCGGATGTTTTACCCGCGAAGATTCAAGTTCCTTTTTTTTGCGCTGTTTTTCCGCCAGAATCTGACTGCGAAGAGCCTGTTTTCTTGCAATGCGTTCTTTTTTCTCATTGATTTCTTCAGCTTTTAATGCAAATTTTCTGAACTGCTTTTTCTGTTTTTCTGTAAAAACAACAGGTTTAAATTCTCCCGGAAATTCAAATGGAATTTTTCCTTCGGAACTCGGCTTGTGAACCACTGAAAATGAACCATAATCAAACGCGTTGCTATTCATTGTAGATATTTTATCAGATAATCCACGCAAAAACAACAAAATATAATATGGATAAAATTTCATAATAAAAAAGTTTTTCAAAAGCCTTTTACAATAATTGAAAATTCTGTATAGTTTTAATGAATTATTTTTGACTGATTTTCAACAGGAGATTTTAAATAATGGACAAGGCAGAAATCCTTAAAAGAGCAAAAGAATATATTGCAGCAGAAAAAGATGAACGCTTCCGAAAAGAAGTTGAAGAACTTATTGCAAAAGAAGATTTTACAGAACTTGAAGACCGTTTTTACCGCACACTTGAATTCGGAACAGGCGGACTGCGCGGAATCATGGGTGGCGGAACAAACCGCATGAACACGCTTGAAATCAATCTTGCAACACAGGGACTTGCAAATTATGTAATCAAGGCATTTCCAGAAAAAGCAAAAGCCGGAACTTTAAGCGCAGTTGTTGCTTACGACAGCCGAAAAAATTCTGATGTTTTTGCCGAAGCGACAGCGTTGATTTTTGCAGCAAACGGAATAAAAGCATATCTTTTCACAGGACTTCGCCCTACACCGGAACTTTCTTATGCAATCCGTTACTTCAAGGCTGACACAGGTGTTGTTGTAACAGCTTCACACAATCCAAAAATTTACAACGGATACAAGGCTTACTGGAATGACGGAGCACAAGTTATTGAACCGCATGATGTTGGAATTGTAGAAGAAGTAAACAAAGTAAAAAGCGTAAAGACAATTTCAAAGGAAGAAGCAATAAAATCTGGAAAACTTGTTCTTATTGACTCTGAAGTTGATGAAAAATACTGGGCAATGTGCAAGGAACAACTTTTCCGCCCTGAACTTATCAAGGAATATGCAAAAAATGTAAATGTCGTTTACACACCGCTCCACGGAACTGGTGCAATGCATGTTGAAAAAGTTCTTGGTGATCTTGGCCTTACTGTAAAAACTGTTCCAGAACAGAGAAATCCAGATGGAAACTTCCCTACTGTAGAAAAACCAAATCCAGAAGAAAAACCAGCTATGAAAATGGCTGTTGAGCTCGGAACAGCAACAAAAGCTGACTGTGTAATGGCTACAGACCCGGATTCAGACAGATTTGGAACTGCATTCCCTGACAAAGACGGAAATTTCATTCTTCTTTCAGGAAACCAGATGGGCGGTCTTTTGATGGATTATATTTTCCTTACACGAAAAGAACTCGGAAAACTTCCTGCTGACTCATACTGCATCCGTTCAATTGTAACTTCTCCATTTGGTGATTATATCTGTAAAAAATACGGTGTTGAAATGCTTGAATGTCTTACAGGCTTCAAATGGATTGCTGCAATCGAAGCAGAACGAGAAGCAAAAGGAATCGGTCATTACGTTTTCGGTCTTGAAGAATCTTATGGCTATAAAGTTGAAACAGAAGTTATGGATAAAGACGGAGTTTCGGCCGCTGCAATGTGCGCAGAAATGACAATGTACTGGCGTTCAAAAGGCAAGAGCATCCTTGAGCACCTTGATGATTTATACAAAGAATTCGGATATTTCGAAGACCGTGCTATTTCAAAGAATTTTCCAGGTTCAGCTGGAGTTGCAACAATGGCAGGAATTATGTCTAAGCTCCGCAATGAAGGACTTAAGACTTTGGCTGGAAAAACAGTTCTTAAAATCCGCGACATTCAGACTTCAACAGAATATAATCCTGCAAATCCTTCTGAAAAAGCCGCACTTTCATTTCCAAAGAGCAACGTTCTTCAATTCTTCCTTGAAGGTGGAACAATAGTTTCTGCACGCCCATCTGGAACAGAGCCAAAAATCAAGTTCTATATCAATACTAGAACTGATGTAAATGGTTCAACAGACGAAGCACTTGCTGAAGCAAAAAAAGAAGCGTCTGCACTTTGTGACAAAATAACTTCTGACATAAACGAACTTCTTGATGCCGCTAGTAAATAAAATCCTAAAGGATTACCGGCAAATGTTTCGTCTTGTAAAATCAGGCGAAACATTTGTCGCTTTTGACACCGAAACAACCGGCCTCAACTGCCAAACCTGCAGAATAATTGAAATTGGGGCGGTAAAATTTAATTGCAATGGATGCATATCAACTTTCAACACTTTAATAAATCCTGAAACACAAATCCCTTCTGAATGTGTAGAAATAAGCCATATAACAGACGAAATGGTAAAAAATCAGCCTGTCATAAAAGAAATTCTGCCTTCATTCTGTGATTTTATAAAAAATACAATAATTGTCGGGCATAACGCACATTTTGATATGCGCTTTTTCCAGGCAGAACTTGCACGGGCAGGAATGAAAGAAAACAAGAATCAGATTATAGATACTTTGGGATTTGCCCGATGGGCGCTGCCAGAACTTTCAAAATATAACCAGCCATTTTTGGCAGATTTTTTCAATATCAATATAAATGCTGCCCACAGAGCCTATGATGATGCGAAAATTTGCGGAAATATTTTTCTTGAACTTATAAAAGTCAGCGCAGATAAGCAGAAATAATTTATCCGCGGGGAGCTGATGCCGGATTTATAGGCATTCCATTCTGGAAAACCATAAATTTTATGCTTGAATCATTTCCGCGACCAGTTTTTCCAATCTCTGCTCCAAAAACAACATAATCACCTTTTTTAACAGAAACTTTATTCAACCCGGAATACGAATAAATCAGCCCCGTTTTTGACTGGACAAATATAACCTCACCAAAACCGCGGTAAACACCTGTATACATTACAGTTCCCTCACGCACAGCCACAACGGATTCGTTATCTTTTCCTGTAAGCTGAACGCCACTAACCTTTCCGCTTATATTTTTTACAACAGGATTTGAAAGAGGCCAGGAAACACCTTGAGAAGAAACAGCAGTCGATGCAGAATTTGTTTTAGTTCCTGAAGAACCTGCAGAAGAAGGATTTTTTTCAGTTTTTGCAGGAACTTGAGTTTTTGTGGAATTTGTTCCAGTGCCAGAAGCAACTGTTGAAGCAGAAGAAGAACTTCCAGCCGGCACAAGAATTTTCTGTCCAATTTTTATTGTTGAAGAATTATCCAGATTGTTCAAGGAAAGAAGTTCATTAAGTTTTATATTATATTTTCTTGCAATTCCATACAATGTATCGCCTTTTTGAACAATATAAGAAGTCGCAGATTTTGAAGAAACATTCGGTTTCGTTTCTGATGTTTTTGAGGCAGAAAGAGCAGCCGCATTTTCAATATCCGCAGAAGGAATGACAAGCTTGACTCCAACTTTTAAAACATCGTTTTCTGAAAGATTATTTGCAGCCCTAAGTTCAGGTACTGTAATCTGATATTTTCTGCTTATTGAATAAAGTGTATCGCCTTTTTTTACAATATAAGATGAATCAGCAGACAAACTGAAACAACACAACGAAAAAAGAATAAATGCAATATTGACTGATTTTAACATCTTTGAAATTTTCATACTTTCATTATCGGCAGATTTTCTGAACATCATTACCTGATAAAAAGAAGAAAATCATAAAAATCCAGATTTTAAGTTCCAGAGATTTCCTTGAAAATTTTTCCTGCATCAATTCCGTTTATGATTTTTCCAACCGGATAATTTTCAAGCATATTTTTTCGCCCGAACTTTAAATGATCAGAAGTAATTCCGTGTTTTATCGAAATATCCGCTTCCATAAGTGCAGAAATATGATCTGCAATACGAACAGTTTTTCCGTCCACTGGGGAAAATTCCGCAGAATTAAAGTTTCTGTTCAAATCTTCCCATGAAACAACTTCAGTCTGATGTTTTGAATTTATTATTCTGTTTGCAAATTCGTTGCTTGTAAAATACATAAGCTCATCAGCAAAAAACGGCTCCATAAGCGGAACCAATTCTTTGCTCACAATTTCATCTTCAATTTTTTTTACAATATTCGGAAGTTCATCTGTAGCTTGCTTTACAGGAGAAATAATATCGCGCGTAACAGCTTCCGGCAAATCATGAAAAAGTCCTGTAAAAAAATTATTTATTATTCTTTTTTCGGTCATTTTTACGCCACTTTCGCGGCAAAGAAGAAGAGTCAAAACCGCAACAAAAAAGCAATGCCCAAGAACTGAAGTTTTAGGAACCCGCGGAGTCTGATTCCATCGGATTTGAAAACGAAGCTGTTCAATTTTTAAAAGCAAAGAGTACGAACGCTGATGTGTCACAAGATTTTGCATTCCGGCAAGGTCAAGATAATGTTGAATTTGCTCCTGAAGTTCACGATTTATTTGCTCAAGACGTTCCGCCTCATTCACTGTTTTTAGCATTTGAAGTTCACGGAGAGTTGCAAATTTATTTGCCGCGGAAAAAACTCTGTAGGCAAGCCGTGATTTTTCTGGAATCGGGATTTGCCCAGCTTTCTGACCTGTATAAATTGTAAATTTTGAAAAAAGTTCCTTGTCGCAAAGCAAAGGCTTATACAGTTTCAGAACCCATTCATTCAAATGAAGATATTCCTGCGTGTATTCACGCTTCAACATATCTAGAACAGGTGCTTTTATATCACAAAGTGCAATTTTTGAAAGCAAATCGAATAATGAGGCATAAATCATCCATGTCCAGTCAATAAAATTTCCTTTATTTTCCTCATATTTTCCAATGATATAACCAAGAACCATTTTTTCGGCTGCTTTATCCATTTCAACAAGGTCAAAAGGTCGAACCAAATCAGTCCACCTCTGAATGGAAAAGCCTTCAAAAAGTTTTAGCGCAAATTTCTGACTGAACATTTTATTTTCCTGCTAGCGGCTTGAACCCGATTTTTGGTCAGAGTCCATCTTCTCTTTCCAGACAATCGCCTTCTTTTTTATTTCTTCCGCAATATTCTTGTCACCAATTGCAAGAGCAAGCTTATGGCGCGCAAGCAGAAATTTTATGGCATTGCGCATATCATCGATTCGGCGCGTTGAAAGTTCATACTTATCACGGTAACCAGCCGCAGACGAATCAAGAAGTTTTCCAATCAAACGGATATAAAGAACTGTAGTTTCATAATCTTCATCATTTGGATTGAAATAAGATTTTACAGCACTTCTCATATCAATCAGATTTTTTGCAACAACAGCAAATCGCCCTTTTAGCTCAACAAAAGACCATTTCCATTTAGAATTATCGCCAAAAGCATCTTCCAGCAAGGTTATCGCAAGTCCAAGTTTCCGGATAAGATAATAGCGCTCCTGAATTGTCTTGTCTTTTATTGCCTCATGATATTTTGCGAGTTCTGAATATGGAACATCAATTATGTTTGTAACAAGCTCTTCTAGATAAATTATTGCTTTATAGAGAATTTTTCTTGCCTCATTTAGCGCATCATTATTTTTTACTTCCAGAATTTTCAAGGAAAGACTGTTCTGCGCCATATAAAGGGAAGCCACGTAAATCATATCATCACAAAGCATAAGTTTTTTGTAGCAAGAATCAGGAGCGTTTCCATTTATGCTGTTCAAAGTCGTTTTTTCTTTTGCAAGAATCGCCATGATTTTACTTTGATATGGTTTTATTGTCTCCGCAAATTCAAGCCGTGTTGATTCTGAAATTTTTGCCATTAAAATCCCCCTGAATATTTTTCAAGCATTGCCCTAGCGTGTTCAATGGAAGCCGCAGAATCTGCATCACCAGAAAGCATCCGTGCAATTTCCGCAACACGTTCCTCTCCTTGAATCGGATGAACATTGGAAACAGTCCGTCCTTCTGCAACACCTTTTTCAATCTTAATCTGATTATCGGCATATACCGCAATACTGGCAAGATGTGTAATGCAGAAAATTTGACGATTTTTTGCAAGGGCTTTCATGTGAGAACCAACGGCAACAGCAACTTCTCCGCCAATTCCAGTATCAATTTCATCAAAAACAAGAGTCTGAACAGGATCATTCTGCGCAAAAATTGTTTTAAGCGCAAGCATCACGCGGGAAATTTCACCGCCTGAAGCAATTTTAGCAAGTGGCAACAGCGGAGAACCAGGATTTGCACTGATAAGAAATTCAATATTGTCAAAACCATAAGGTCCGCATTTTTGTTCGAGTTCATCACCAGGCTTAGCAGTAATGCTTACCGCAAAACGGGTTCCGTTCATTCCAAGATTTTTCAGAAGAGATTCAACTTCTGAAGCAAGTTTATCTCCTGTGGCGCGACGTTTTTCTGAAAGATTTTTTCCGGCCAGATAAACTTTTTTCTCCAGCTCAGAAACGGATTTTATCAGCTCTTCCTTGTTTTCTGAACCAGCGCCAAGCTGCTCAAGCGATTTCTGGGCATTTTCATAATAGTCAAAAACTTCTTTTAAAGGCGCACTCTGACTGGAAGCATATTTTTTCTTCAAATTATAAATTAAAGAAAGCCTGTCCTGCACTTCCTGAAGATGAGAAGGATCGTAAACAAGTTTATTCGCATACGCTCCAAATTCTTCGGAAATATCGTTCAGCTCATAAAATGCAGATTCAATTCTTGTATCAAGATTTGAAAGAGCTTTATCCAGCGAAGAAATATTTTGACTTTCACGACGGATTTTCTTCAGCGATGAAACAACTGACTCTTCACCGCCATCCAGCATATTCCGGATTGAATCGACGCCTTCAAAAAGTTTTTCATAAGAAGAAAGTCTGTTCTCCTCTTCTTCAAGCTGCACATCTTCCTCAGGTTTCAACTTTGCGTCTTCAATTTCCTTCACCGCAAAATTATACATATCAATTTTTCTGGCTCTATCAGCATCCGAAGAATTTAACTGGGCAAGAAGTTTTCTTTTTTCAACAAGTTCCATATACAACGCGGTAAAAGCGTTTACTTCCGGCACAATTCCCGCACGCGCGTCAAGAAATTTTCTGTGTTCTGGAACACGCATCAGCGACTGATGCTCGTGCTGACCGTGAATATCAACCAAAAATGAAGAAAAATCCGCCAAGTCCGCACGATTTACAGGCGTTGAACCAATCCATGCACCAGCACGTCCATTGTCACGGATATATCTTCGCAAAAGAATTCTATTGTTTTCAGTTTCAATTCCATGTTCATTCAGCCATTCAATAGCAGGATTTGGATTTTCATTCGAATCAAGAAAAAAAGTTCCTGAAACCTGAGCCTCATGACAACCAGAACGAATTTGGTTCACATCCGCTTTTCCACCAAGAAGAAACGAAAGAGCGCCAATCAAAATTGATTTACCAGCACCAGTTTCACCAGAAAGAACTGTAAAACCATTTGAAAATTCTATGTGTTCATTTTCAATAATTGCAAAATCTTTTATTGAAAGATCTTCAAGCATGAGGACCTCCTGACCAGTTCAGCTTTGACTGAAGAGCTTCGTAAAAACGTTCAGCCGTGCAGCCTACAAGTTTTACTTTTTTTGAAATTTGACGGATTTTTATGCAATCACCTTCGTGAATATCAAAAGGTTTTTGACCGTCAAGTGTAATTATAATATCAGATTCCCGTGAAGGAAGAATTTTTATCTCAAGTTCACCGTGCGGATTCAAAACCAAAGGACGGCTAGAAAGAGAAAATGAATTTTTCGGTGTAAGAATAATCGCATCCATCGTCGGATCAACGATAGGTCCACCAGCAGAAGACGAATACGCTGTAGAACCAGTTGCTGTGCAGACAATAATTCCATCAGCCTTAAATTGTCCAAGACTGACATAATTAAAATCAACGCCCATAAGAATTGTACGGCTCGCCATTTTTGCGCTTATAACAATATCGTTCAACCCGATTCCTGAATAAACATCTTTCCCAGATTTTCCATCTATCACAACCGCCTGAAGCATGTTCCGCTCAACAATATTCACTTTTCCTTTCAAAAATGAATCAAGCTCGCATTTCCATTCATCTTTTTGAATGCTGGCTATAAATCCGAATTCACCAAAATTTATCGGAAAAACAGGAATTCCTTGCTCAACACAACCTCGTGCCGCAAAAAGAACAGTTCCATCGCCACCAAGAGTTATTACAAAATCAGCAGATAAAAAAGGATTATCCTTTGAATTATCAAATTTTTCCGCCTTTGAAAATCCATCAAAAGAAAAAATAGTTGAATCAATTTTTTTTCTTTTTAGGTATTCAGAAATAAAATGACCCATTTCTTGAGATTCTTTTTTGTGAGTGTTTACAATTATAAGGCAATTTTTCATTCTTTATGGCAAAGTTCCCAAAACTTTCACTATTTTAGCGACCTGAGAATGAGTAAGCCGCGGATAAAGTGGAAATAAAGCGCAGCGTAGATACAAAGATTTTGCCTTTATGCAGTCCGAAGAAATCTCTTCCTGTTTTAAAGCCATTACAGAATCCTCGTAAGCCTGACAAATTTCAATATCTTTTTTTGCGGCATACTGCTTTATGTCCTTGAATGAAGTTGTAAGAATCAGCGGAAAACAGCACATAGTTGAACTGTAATCATAAGTTTCCTCAGAAGAATTTTCAGATTCATTCTTAGGAGCAGCAACTGCAGAAACTCCTTTTGACACCGGAATAATAGCCCCAGAGCCACGGATAAACATCTTGTGTCTTCCACTCATGCAAGCACGCTGATACAAAGCGAAAATTTTCTTTCTCATAAGTTCATTGTGCTTAAATTCTTTCAATTGAACCCATCCCAACGCACAATTCAAGTCTGGAAGCAATTCAGTTCTAGGCATTGATTCAACAAATTTCTTCAGCACAATCCATTCGCGGCGGTTTGGAGCCATAAGAACCGCACCTCCGCCAGCAGTAATAACATCCCGCTCTTCCAGACCAAGAATTGAAAAAACACCCAAAGAGCCTGACTTTCGCCCTTCAATCGGATTATTATTCTCATCAAATGTAGGAAAAAAAGCGCCCGCGCTCTTTGAAACATCCTCGATAACTGGAATTCCAAGCGCATTTATTTCATCAATTTCCGGCAGAATTCCCATTGATTCATGAAGCAAAAGAAGTCTTCCGCCCTTTTCTATTCCTTTTTTCACAAGCTCTGCATTTACAAGTCCTGAATTTTCATCAACATCAAGAATAATTGGTTTGTAGCCCAAATCAACAATCGCCTGATAATGCCATGCTGGAGCAAGAGCTGAAATCATTATAGATTCTCCAGATTTAAAATCCATCGAACGCAATGCATATTTCAAAGCAGATGCAGGATTTCTTAACGCAACCGCACCGTCACATCCAAAAAAATCTTTTACAGTCTGAATAAATCTGCCATTAAGCTCGCCTGGTCCAATACGCTCATCAACCATACAAGTGAGCACGGCATCCATTTCTTTACGTCGAATTGTTGTACTAAAAGTCTGAATCATTTTTCAAGTATTTAAAAATTTCCTACAATTTTTTGAAGTTCCTTCGGATTAAACAACCTGACAATATCCAAAATTATCAGATAGCCGTTATCATTTCTGACAACACCTCTTATATATTCGCTGCCTATTCCACCAGACATTCTTGGAGCTGCCTGAATTTCAGAAGAATTCACCGTTGCAACTCTTGAAACCCGGTCAATTATTATACCAAGCTGATTTCCATCAATATTTAAAATTATAAATCCGCTTTCAAGCTCATCAAGTTCATCTTCACCATTTGCAAAAGCAATATTAAAACGCCGATGAAGATCTATTATCGGAATAATTTCACCGCGAAGGTTTAAAATTCCAACCATATAATTTGGAGCATTTGGAATAGGACGAATTGGCTGAATTCTTACAATCTCTTTTACAGACATAATATCCACACCATATAACTCGTTTCCAAGACGGAACGTAACTAACTGTATCTGCGAATCTTCAGTATCCATAAAATCCTCTACAATAAGCATACTATGAAAAATCCCTTTTTGCAATTAATTAGCTCCATCTGCCGCATTAGCGGTCTACAGAAAACAAAGCTACAGCGAACACTTTTTTGCATCCTGCCTCTTTCAATTTTTCAGCACAAGATTCTATTGTACTTCCCGTGGTAAGAACATCATCCACAAGACAAACAACTTCCGGCACAATTTTCACATCTGCGTTCAAAGAATAAGCTTTCCCGATCATTTCCATTCTTTGACTGCGTTCAAGAGTCTTCTGCTCAACATTAGTATGCCGGCACAAAATTCTTCTGACATTCCAATTATACCTGAATTCAAGAATCTGACTTATTTCATCTACTTGATCCCAGCCTTTGGATTTTATTTTTCCCGGTCTAGGCGGAACCGGAACCACAACAAATTCTCCTAACTTCTTCCAAATCTGACTTAACCTTTCATTCACCAGTTCTGCAAGAAAATCAGAAAAAATCCGTTCGTCCTCAAGTTTCCACCTGCACAACAAACTTGTATTCCACAAACGATACGAGAACAGTGGAAAAGCACCGTCCAAATGTTTCATAAGAACATTTTTCCTGCATTCCATACAAACATCGTTTTCAGAAATAAGTTCCTTGCCGCAGAATTTACAAACTCCAACGCCAACAGGTTTTACCGCAAAGAATTTATTCCGGCAATCTGCACACACAGGCAGAAGTCCTGAATCATTTCCGCAGACAATACATTCGCTTCCACCTGCAAAAAATGAAAAAACAGAACGACCAAACCTTTGCACAACAGACTGAATTCCGAAAATAATTTTGTTCACACTTATATATAGCAAATAAAAATCAAAAACTGAAATGAATCACAAAAATTATCTTCCAGAAAGCGCTTTTTTCCATCTTGAAATAGACTGAAGAGCCGCAAGTGGTGTCATATTATCCGGATCTGCAGAGAGAATTTCATCAAGAACAATTTCCTCGTCACTAAAAAGACCCGGCGCAATCGGATTCTGTTTTACAGATTCAGTTTCTTTGTACTCTGGAATTTCATCCAGAACAGGCTTATTTTCAGCAACATCTTGAATATGACAAAGAATCTCATTAGCACGTTTTATTACAATCTCAGGAACACCGGCAAGTTTTGCAACATGAATTCCATAAGAATTCTCACTTGCGCCGATCTTTATCTTCCGCAAAAAAGTAACAGATTCACCTTGCTCAGAAACTTCCATGCAAAGAAGCTCAAGATTTTTATGCTCAATTCTAGTCAATTCATGGTAATGCGTTGCAAACAAAGTACGGCATTTTATATTGTTCAAAAGATATTCGCTTACAGCCCATGCAATCGAAAGTCCATCTTCCGTGCTTGTTCCTCGCCCAACCTCATCCATAATGACCAGAGATTTTTCTGTTGCGGAACGCAAAATATTTGCAGTTTCTGTCATTTCAACAAGAAAAGTCGATTCACCGCGCGCAAGATTATCGCTTGCACCAACGCGACAAAAAATTCTGTCAACAACACCGATTTCCGCAAATTCAGCAGGAACAAACGAACCTGTCTGCGCAAGAAGAGCAATCAACGCATTCTGACGCAAAAAAGTGCTTTTTCCGGCCATGTTCGGACCAGTAATAAGACAAAAAGTCTTTGCCTCCGATTTTTCCGCGGAAATATTCAAATCATTTGGAACAAATTCTCCAGAAGGCAGATGTTTTTCAACAACAGGATGACGACCTTTCTTCACATTAAAAATTCCAGAATCAACAACATCCGGGCGAACCCAATTGTTCAGAACCGCAGCCTTTGCAAAAGAAGAAGCCGCATCCGTATAAGCAATTTCAGAAGCTGTCTGCATAAGATACGGCACATAATCGTGAAGTTTTGTTCTGATTTCAACAAACAAATCACGCTCAAGCTCTAGAATTCGAGTTCCAGCCTCATTCAGCTCATGCTCAAGTTCCTGAAGTTTTGCAGTTGTATAGCGGTCGCCATTCACAAGGGCTCGACGCATAATAAAATCCGCAGGAACAGAAGAAAGCTTACCTTTGCTGATTTCAATAAAATATCCAAACGCATTCGTGTTTTTTATTTTTAAGTTAGAAATTCCAGTGCGTTCGCGTTCCTCTTTTTCATAATCAGAAAGAATCTGACCAAAATTATCATGGACATTTCGCCAATGATCCAGTTCCTCTGACCAGCCTGATTTTATGATTCTTCCTTCCGTCAAAGAAGTCGCCGGATCTTCACAAATCGCATTTTGAATCAAATCAATTATTTCAACAGCAGGAGCATCGTCAATTGAAGCAAAATCGTATTCAGAAAGTTCATTTCTTGCCTTTAGCCACGCAACAAGACTTGCCTTTAAAGCCTGCAAATCTTTTGCATGAGCCCTGTCCATTGCAATTCGCCCGGCCAAACGTTCAACATCCAGAATCGGACTAATCTCTTCCCGCACAGAATCCATTAAATTTCGGTTTTCATAAAAAAGCTGAACATGAGACTGCCGCGCATTGATTTTCTGAACATCCGTAAGCGGATACAAAAGCCAATGACGAATCATACGGCTTCCCATTGCGGTCTCAGCATAATTCAGACATTCAAGAAGGCTGAACTGCGGAGAACCATCGCGCAAATTTGCAACAACTTCCAGATTTCGGCGGCTTGAATCATCAATAATAAGATAATTTGTGTCTTTATAAACTTTTATTGATTTTACGTGCGGAACAACTGTATTTGTTGTTTTTGCAAGATAATCAAGAAGAAAACCGGCCGGCGCAACTTCTGCAGAATTTTTTTCCAGCCCGAAAGACAAAAGACTTGCCGTTTTGAATTGTTCTGTCAATCTTTTGTAGGAAAGCTCTGAATTAAAATCCCAGTCAGGATAATAAGAAATCGACATTGAAGGATATTGCGCAAGGGAATCCTGAATTATCTGGTTCTGCTTAAGCGATTGCGGCAAAAGAATTTCCCGGGGCGAACAGCGTCCCAATTCTTTCGGAAACTGTTCCGCCATTTCATTTGAATGCCAGCTTGTAGCGGAAAATGCGGCAGTTGTAACATCAATAAACGCAAAACCAACTCCGCCATGAGTTACAGCCAATGCTGCAAGAAAATTGTTTGAATTTCCTTCAAGATATTCAGACTCAAGCGCAGTTCCTGGAGTAATTATTTCAACAACCTTGCGTTCTGTAAGACCTTTTGCTTTTGGATCGCCAATCTGTTCGCAAATTACAACTTTTCTTCCAGCCCTAAGAAGGCGTGCAATATAAATTTTTGCAGCATGGTACGGAATTCCGCACATTGGAGCCGCACCTTTATGAGTCAAAGTTAAATTCAAAAGTCTGGAAACTTCTCCGGCATCATCAAAGAACATTTCATAAAAATCGCCAACCCTAAAAAAAAGAATTTCGTTTTTATGTTCACTTTTTATTTTTACGTATTGCTCTAAAACCGGAGTGAGTGCTACATCTGTTTCCACAAAATTATCTTCCCAATTCGGCAATTACTTGTTCTGTAATATCAACTGAATTTGAATACCACAAAATCGCATTTGACTGCTGAAGGCTCAAAATCATACTGTAACCGCCAGATTCAGCAATTTTTGAAAGAGTATCGTACAGATTGTTGTAAAAAGTATCAGAGCCCTGAAGAGTTTTCTGCATAGATTCAAGCTCAACATTCTTTGCGTTTGTGTATTCAACAACGAAATCAGTTTTTTTTGTAATCTCTGCCTGAGTTCTCTGAACCATCGCGTCGTTTCCAGCTTTTTCATAATCCATTTTTTTAGCCTGAAGCTTCTGCAATTCTTCTGTATATTTATTTATTTCCTGCTGAAAATCAGCCTTTTTCTTTTCATAATTTCTGACAGAAGTTGAATTTCTGAAATAAGCGTTGTAAACCTTTGCCGTATCAACAACACCGAATTTTGTTATCTGCTGAGCCGAAAGTGCCGAGCCGGCAACAAAAATCAAAGCAAAAAGAACTGATTTTACACCTTTAAATTTCATATATTCCACCTTTTTTATTTATTTGTTATATTGAATGAAAGAACAAACTTCCATGTTTCATCCCATTTAACGTTTCCATCTTCTACACGGAATTTATTTGCAAAAAGCAAGTGCAATGGGAACTGAGGAACAAGGAATCTTAACCCTGGACCGAAACTGAAATAAAAATCATCAAGCTTAAGATTGTTCAGCAAATCTTCCGGCTCCTGTTTTACAGCAACAGCATCAAAGAATCCATCAACGCCAAGAATTCCCTGGAACAATGGAAGTCTAAGCTCAACGCGGTTAGAAAGCATTGCCTTTCCTCGGGTTTCGTTGTAAACATCAGTCCATCCGCGGCCGTTGAACATACCGTCAATGTACACTTTGCTGGAATCACCGAACAAAGTTCCAGGAACTGGATAAACAAGTGAAATTCCTGTGTAAGCGGCAAGAACCATCTTGAAATTCCAAAATCCATTGAATAAAGGAACATCAAAAAGCTTTAAATATGATTCAAGTTTTGTATCAGAACGAAGATAGAATTCCTTTTCAACCTCTGGAATAAGTCCGTACCAGGCAAGACGCTCGCTAAAGAACCAACCTTTTGTAGGGTCATAGTTAATATCGCGGTTATCAAGCGAAGCATTCATAAAAAGAGAATTCTTTATACCTAAACGATTCGCAAATTTATTCACACCGGAATCAATCGGAACCAGCAAAGACTCATCATAAATATTGTCTGTAAGAGAGTTTGTCATACCGCCGGAAAGCGTAAAAATCGCAAAACTAGGAAGCCAGCGGCGACCAAAACTTGTTGCAAGAGAAGCCCCGAAAGATTCATAGTTCATATAATAATAGTCATCATCAAAAACACCGTTAGAAAGCTGACGCAATGCAAGTGCATAGGAATTTGAATGGTAAAGCGAAAGCGACTCAGAAAAAGAAATCGGCTGATTAAAAAGCCAGTTTTCCCTAAATCCAAAATCAACAGACTGTTCGTTTGAAGCAATTGTCACGCCGGAAGAAATTGATTTTCCAGTTCCGCGGAAATTAGAATTTTCAACTTTCGCGTAAAGAGAAATCGGCAAATCATCAGAATCTTCAATTCCTGAAAAAGTCATACCAAACTGAAGCGATGTAGTGCTCTGCTCTTCCACAGTAATCACAAGGTCAACAAGATTTTCTTCTGAACCGGAAACAGGCTCTGGAACAATGCTTGAAAAATACTGCGTGTTGTAAAGGTTTCTAAGCCCGGACATAATTTTATCGCGGCTAAAAACATCGCCTGGCTCAATAGGAAGCTCCCTAAGAATTACATTTTCTTTGGTTTTTGTATTTCCTTTGATGATAATATTTTCAACGTGCGCACGCGAGCGTTCCTTTATAGAAAGCGCATAACTTACCGTGCGTTTTTCAGAATCCTTGTTTACTGTCGGATAGAATTCATTTGACATATAACCGTTCTCATAATACAGATTTGTTATTCCAGAAAGACCTTCCTGAAATTTTGTCTGATTGAAAACTTCGCCATTCTTTAACTTTATATAGGAAAGAAGTTTTTCTGTTGTAAAAATTTCGTTTCCAGAAATTGTAAGTCCGCTGTAAGTGTATTGCGCGCCTTCAGAAATCACAAATGTCAGCGCAATCTCTTCGCGCTCTTTTTTTTCGTTGTATGAAGTATTTTCCAGAACATCAATTACACGGGCATCAATATAGCCTTTTGTCATGTAATGCGCCACAAGAGACTGTTTGTCGGCTTCCACAGAAGAACGCTGGAACGCGCCATCTTTCAGAAAACCTTTTTCCTTTAAAGAAATTTTACTTTTCAGAGTTCGTGCGGAAAAAACTGTGTTCCCAGAAAAATTTATCTGGCTTACAATTGTTGAATTTCCTTCGTTCACAATGAAAGTAACATCAATTCCTTCTTCTGAATCGTTTGTTGAAACAGAAACTTTTGCATCAATATAGCCTTTTTTTATATAAAGATCCCGCAACGCACGTTCATCAACAAGCGCATTTGACTCAATATAAACATCGCCGGTTTTCATTGAAACTGTGTCACGAAGCTCATTATTTCGGATTTTTTTGTTTCCCTTGAACTGGATAGACGCAACAACCGCGTGCTCCTTTACAGTAAAGACGAGATTTACTTTTTCAGGATTTTTTGGATCATGTTTTGCATAAGGCTCAATGTCTTCAAAATATCCAAGTGAATAAAGGCGGTCAAGAATGTCGTTATAGAATTTTTCATCAAAGACTTTTCCAACAAAACTGTTAGTAACACCTGAAACCTCAGATTTTTTTACGCTTCTAAGACCTTCAAAAGAAATTTCAGAAACAGTTTTTCCCCAGAACCAATCTGAATTGTCAGAATTCTGTGCAAAAACTGAAGCAAAAGAGAAAAATAAAACTACTGAAAGCAAAATCTTAATTTTTTTCAACATCAAGGACATGAGTATACCCACCACCTTTTATCTAAAATGAAAATTTCCATGAAAGTGTTACAGAAGTCGAAGATACAAATCTATCATTTCTAATTCCGTTTATATCAGGTGCCATATTCCATCTGAGATTTCCGAAAGGTGCTTCTATTTCCAGACCGAATTCCGGACGGAACACAAGACCACCTGCCGTAAATTTATCATCTACTTTAGTCTTGTCATAAGACCAATGCATAAGGGCATCCACATATAAAGAACTTCCAAAGTACTTACCTATATAAACAGTTGAGTTATCAAAAAAGTTACCAAATCCGAAACTAGAATTTTCTGAATTCTCTGTTCTGTCTAGCAAACCATAGTTAAGCGCATTCTGAAGAACATTTGTTCTAACGCTCAATATATCAAAATTAAGGAAATCACGCAACTTGTTCTCTATTGAACGCCCGATTGTTGACTGAATCGCATAGTCGCCTGTCGCAAAAATAAGAGAGCTAACACGCTCTGAGTCACCAACTGCAATCTGACCAAGCAAAGAACGGATTTCTGCCTCTGATTTTGCAGGAATCGAAGAAAACTGCGCATTGAAATTCAGAAGATACTGGTTGTTCGCGGTAAGAATAATCCGCACATCATTTCCGTAATCATCACGTTCTCGTGTTTCCGCCTGAACGCTTATAAGCGGATTGAACGTCGGATCATTGCTATTAAACCGCATTGAACCATTTTTTAGATAAAAGTTTCGGCTAAGATACGAAATATCACCGGAACGGAATGCAAGTTCTCCGTCCAGCTCCATATCTCCATTTGACATATCATATTTAAAGCCAAAAACTGTGTTCGGCACAAGAACAGCACGCAAAAGCGGATCAAAAATAAATGTGACATGCTGGCCAAAATGAAGCTTCAGCTGGGAGCGCGGAAACCAGTTCCTTTTTGGCGGAGAAAGCGCAAGTTCCTTTGTTTTTACGCTTCCTGTAACTTTTTTCAGGAATACGTCACCGGTCACATCAAGGTAATGGTCTTCAAAAGCAATATTGACGTCAAGATTTACATCTCCAACAAAATGCGCAAGACGAATCTCAAAATCTCCAGGCATATACGCATTGTCCGGATTCCAGATATGACTTTCCAGACGGCTGAACGACCAGCGGTCAAAATAAACATTAAGGTCAGCGCATACAACATTATCCGGCTTTCTTACATAACCGCGGGCAATCGGAATTTGGATTTTATTGTGGTCAAAAACAATCTGTGTTCTAGGAACAAAAACGTGCTGGGAAACAATTTTTGGAAGCGTAAAATCAGCTTGAGTCAAAGAAAAATTGCCCAAAAATTCAGGATCGGCCTTTAGCCCCGAAATCGCAAGAGAACCATTAAGTTTTCCGTTGTATACTTTCAGACGGGAAATATCAAGATATTCAAAAAGTTTTCCAACATCAGCCTTTACATTTTTTACAGAAATATCCAGCTGCTCACTTTTTAGATTTCCAGAAAGCGCAAATTGAAGCGGTTTACCCTCCGCAACAGAAAAATTGATTTTTCCGTCATTGCTGATTGTGCCGGAAATTCCCTGAAGCTCAGAAGAATAAATCGTTGTAACTCCGCCGGAATGAAGAACTGTAAGATTAAATGGAAATTCTTTTTTAAAAAGCGTTCCAGAAATTTTTTCACATGAAAGCCGGGCGGCAAATTCTGAAGGCAAAAATTTTCCCTCATCCAGAACTGTGTCAGAAACTGAAAATTCCAATGGCGCATGAACCGTCTGTTTTGCAAGAACAGTGTCAAATTCAGCCTCTGCAACTCCTGTAAAAGTATTCAAATCAAACTGAGCCGAAATATTGCCCAAAGAAATATTATTGTACGCAAGCTTAAAATTATCTACAGTAAGATTTTTTTCCTCAACAAACGCAGAGCCGTTCACATCAACTTCTTTTCCTGCTGACATAATTGAAAGTTTTTCAACATTTAATCCTGCATACAAATTTGAAGGAATTCCCGAAAGAATCAACGTTGCGGAAAGCCTGTTGTTCTCGCTTTCTTCCGCGGTAAAACGGCTTAAACCAAAATTATTGAAAACAAACTGCGAATTCAGATAAAAAGAATTCTTTAAATTTTCCACAGAAAAAACATCCCCATTCGGATTTGAGAATTCAACCGAGATATTTATTCCTTCCGTTGAAACAGGATTTTTTAGCGCCGCAGAAAATCTGGCCGAATCAAACATCGAGCCATTCATATTCCACAAAAGTTCGGAAGTTCCTTCAAGCGCCGAAAATTTATCTGAATAAGAAATCGCATCCAGAAAAACTCCGTACTTTGTAACATTTCCAGTGACATTCAAAGCCGGATTAAACGAATATTTTCCGCTGGCTTCAAGCGCTTCCAGCCGGGCAATCCGAACGTTGATTCCATCCTCCTCCGAATAAGTGAAATTTGTGTCCGTTGAAAGCGTAAAAATCGAGCCGTTCATGCTAAAAGGAAATCCTTCAGCAGCAAGATTTCCAGAGATTTTTCCATTTTCAGATTTCTTCAAGTCAAAAACAGCGCCGTAATCACCATTGACAGAAACAATTCCTGGCATAAAATTCCCGGAAAAATGATACGGAATTGAATCAACATTCAAATCTGCGGAAAAAAATGCGTCATCGCCGTCAGGAGATTTTTCGTAAATTCCAGAAAGATGAACAAGTTTTCCGTTGTTTACAAAATCAACCCGGTTCAAATTTAATGAAGAACCGTTTCCATCAAAAGAAATGTAGAAAAATTGACCATCTTTTTTAGTGTTTGCAACAAAAGCGTAAGGAACATTGTAAGAAATCTGATTAAAATCCGTTGAAACAAAAAATTCTCCGTTAAAAATGTAGCTTGAAAGAAAACCAAACGCTGATTTTCCTGGATTTTTTCCAAAATAAGAAAAAGTCTGTGCCGCGCTGTCCAGATAAATTCTATTTGAAGAAACATTCGCCTGAAAATATTTTGTTCCGCCGATATAACTTCCGTCAATTTTTATTGTTCCAGCGTTTTCCGCCTCTGAATGAAAATAATCGGAAACTTCAAAAGAAAAATCCAAGGAATCCTGAACCGGCACAACAGAAAGCTGAAGCGCAGTCAGAGCCTTCTGGTCAAGCATAAGCTGCGGCGCAAAAGCCATAAAACCTTTTTCAAGGGAATCAATGTAAAATTCCGTGGAAATATTCACTCCGTTCGGAAGTTTCATCGCATTCACATTAAGCTCTCCGGAAAGTTTAAATCCGTCAAAAATATACGAGCCAAAATAGTCAACATCGATGTTCGGTCCGGTAACTTCCATTTTTTTTACAGAAATACTTTTTTCATTTCCGCTTAAAGAATAATTTCCTTTAAAACCGCCGGAATAAATTTCATCCGGCACGTAAACATTTCCCCAGGATGAATAGGAAAAATCTTTTGAGAAAAAATTATAATTCGCGTCAACATTCAAAGAAAACGAAAGATTTTTTAATTTTTTTGCTGAATTTGAATTTTGCCGTGAAAAAACAATTCCAGCCGGCTTAAAATCTTTTGTCCGCAAAGAAACAGCTGCTTCCGCCGTGTCCAAATTAAAAGTTCCCTGCAGATAAAGCGGATATCCGTTCTGAATTGTGCGCAAATCAAAAACGCGCTTTTTGTATCCAAGCAAAAGATTAAGCCTGCTCAAAGAATATTTTCCGTTTGTAAAATCTGTAACCCTGAAAGTTACGGAACTTTCCTCAAAATCATTTGGAATAGAGCCGGAAGCTGAAAATCCCAAAGAAAAGCGGCTGTCCTTTTTTGTATAGGAAGCCCCGCCGGAAGTTTTTATCTGAAGAACTTTGCTCTGCGTTAAATATGCTACGGTTATCTTGCGGAAATTTATGGCGGCAGAATTATCTTTATCTGAATAGACAACCTGAACATTGCGCACATAAATGTTAAAAGGCAATTCCGAAGCCACATTTTTTAAATCCAGAAAGACATTCTTTTTTTCATCATTTGAGGAAAGTCCGTTTTGCCTTTTCTGTTTTTCTGAATCTTTCCCGCTTTTTTTTGAATATTCCGAAAGTTTTTTCAGAAAAAGATTATCTTTGTTCACATCAAGCACAAATCCGTCTACAACAACATCTTTTATTGAAGAAATTCCCCGGCCACGAAAAAAATCAACAATGCTGTAATGGATTATAACTTTTTTTATCTGGGCAATCCGCTTGCCGTCATCCGCATCTGACAGTATGATATTTTTTATCCGTAGACCTGTAACAATTGAAGGCGAAAATTTTTCGTAGGAAAAATTCATTCCCGTTTTTTCTGAAAAAATATTTTCAAGCAAATGCGCTTCCTGCTCAAGTTCGGCTGAAACAAAAGAATACAGCGGACGCACTATCAAAGCTGAGAAAACAACAACGAGAAAAAAAATTGTTAATGCAAGAGTTTCTTTTAAAGACAACCTTTTCATTTTACGGATATACTATTGTAACGAATTTTCGGAAATTTTTATATAGCCAGAAATTCGAGTTTTTTAAGAAAAAAGATAAAAGCGTAAGCGGATTTACAATTTGCGAAGACTTTGTGCGATTGTACCGATGAAAGTGCGTAGCACCCGAATAATTACAAGCGAAGCGCGAGCACAACCGTCTGGAACAAATTGGAAATCCGCTGAGAGCGATTTTTTCACGATTTATAAAAACTCGATTTTCAGGCTATAAAAAAACACTTTGTAATAAGGAAGGAAACAATGATTTTAAAGAATTTCATCGTTTTTGAAGGAATAGATGGAGCCGGAACTTCCACTCAAATAAAAAGACTTGCAGAACATTTTGACAATGACAAAATTTTTGTAACAGCAGAACCGACAACCGCAGAAACAGGCAAATTTTTAAGAAGAATGTTAAAAGACGACTTTAAAGTTGACGAAAAAACCGCGGCATTTCTGTTTGCAGCCGACCGTTCAGAGCACATTTTCGGAAAAGGTGGAATAATTGAACAGACGGAAAAAGGGAAAATTGTCATAAGCGACCGTTATTTTTTTTCAAGCCTTGCATATCAGTCTGTTTCATGCGGAAAAGAACTTCCAGAGCTTTTGAACAGCGTTTTTCCACTCCCGGAATATCTTTTTTACTTTAAGATTGACCCGAAAATCTCTCTTGCGCGTGTTGACAGCCGGGGAGAAACAAAAGAAATTTACGAGAAACTTTCGTTTCAGGAAAAAACAGCCGCGCTTTACGATTCTGTAATAAACGATTACCGCGGTAAAAAAGGCGCAGGAATGAAGATAATTGATGTTGACGCAACAAAATCAATCGAAGAAATAAGCGATTTTATCTGGAAAAACATAAGATAAGCGAATGCAACAGGGATTGAAAGGGCGGCGGAGCCGTTGCGTACAGACGAAGTTTATGCGCAATGAAACCCTGAAAAGCCCGACGGCGGTTTTCCGCCGGGTTGCCCAAAAAAGAAAATTCATAGCTTTTATTTGAAAACAAAGATTTCCGGTTAATTTTAAAGTTTTTTTTCCGATAAAATTAATGTGAAAAAGTCAGTTTTTAAGATGATAAAATTTCTCGCGGCATGCCTGCTCTTTGCCTTTGTGTGCGTTTTTTCTGCAAGCGCGTACATGGTCAAATACAAAGAGGACTGGTACAGACTTTATCACGTTCATTACCAGCAGTATCCGGATGACTGCATTGAGAATATCTATTGGCTGGAAAAAGCGGCTCAGGCTGATTTTGCAAATCCTCTTTATGCAAATGCAAAAATTGACACAGAAAAGCAGTGGGAAAAATACCGGTATCTTTTTCAGATGCATATAAATTTAAAGCTGATTGAACAGCACCTTAGGCTCGGACGGACTTTTGACAAGAAAGTTGCTAAATTTTACGATGCGCCGTGGAAAGATGAATATATAAGAAATCTTGAAAAAGCCCTAAGTTTTTATAACGCAGGACTTTATTACTGGCAGGAAGCCCAGCTTTGGGCAGAAAAGGCAAACACGAAAGACTTTAATTTTCTTTTTCTTACAGACTTGCAGAATTGGGAAGATGAACGCGAACGGATTAAAACCGGCGAGCTTGACTACGGAAAAATGCTGAAACGGGAAATCGCCCGCGTTGAAAATGTAAAGGCTGACTTTATTGCAATGGATTCCAAAAACTATTAAAATAGACTTATGTCTTGTATAACAGAAAAATTAGATATTAAGTATTCGGCAATAAATCCAGGAACAGCAGTTACAAAAATAACATTCACTTCCGGGGTTCCAGATTTAGTTTCACTTTATGAGCCAGGAAACGGAAATGGCAAAAGACGCTGTTTTGTTACGGATGCGACTGTCGCAACGCTTCCTGTGATGGAATCATTTATTTCAAAATTTGAAGATGGAATTTGCGGCGACGATATTCTTATCATCCTTGGTTCTGGAGAACCGTACAAGACTATGGACAGCGTTCTTGAAATTGTTTCAAACGCGATTGATTCAGGATTTTCAAGAAAAGATCTTTTTGTTGGAATCGGCGGCGGCGTTATATGCGACATGACAGGTTTTGCGGCTTCCCTTTTTAAGCGCGGAATTGCCTGCCAGTTTGTGCCGACAACACTTCTTTCCATGGTTGACGCCTCAATCGGCGGAAAAACTGGATGCGACTTTAAAAATTACAAAAATATGGTCGGAGCATTCTGGCCGGCGGAAGAAATCCATATCTTTCCGGAATTTGTAAAATATCTTCCAAAAAGCCAGTTTCGTTCCGGGTTGGGTGAAGCTTTAAAAACCGGGCTTCTTTTTGACACCGAACTTTATGATATTTTTAAGAACGATTCAGAAAAACTTTTGCAGGGTGACTCTGATACAATCTTTAATGTGATAAAAAAATGCGCAAGCGACAAGGCAAATGTTGTTGAACAGGATCTTACTGAAAAAAATATCCGTATGTTCTTGAACCTTGGACACACTTTCGGTCATGCGCTGGAAACTGTTGCAGGGCTTGGAAACATCACGCACGGAGACGCTGTAGCCTGGGGAATAGGAAGAGCAGTTTGTCTTTGCGCGAAACTTGAATATTGCCGGGAATCGTTCAAGGATGAAGTTCTTGCTGTTCTTGAAAAATTCGGCTGGTGCACGGAAGCTGTTCCTTCTTTCGTTGCAGGAGGCGGATTCAACGAGCGGATTCTGGAAGCAATGCGCAAGGACAAAAAAAATACTTCATCAAAAATCCGATGTACGCTTTTAAAAGGTTTGTGCGAACCGTTTACGGAAGAAATAGAAGATTCAGCCATACTTTCAGTTTTAAAATAAAAAAATGACAGAAATTCAAAAAGAACATTATTTTGACTGGGCCGCGACAAGTCCATCTGACAAAGAAATTTTAACCTCAGCTCTGAACGAAACCATTGAAAAATGGGGAAATCCGTCTAGTATTCATTCTGCAGGAAAAGAAGCGCGGGAACTTCTTGAAAATGCGAGAAAAACCTGTGCAAATGCGCTTGGTGTTCCCGCAGAAACTTTATATTTTACCTCAGGCGGAACAGAAAGCGACCACATTGCCCTGCTTTCAGTTTTAAACCGCCAAAACAAAGGTCATGTGCTTTTCAGTTCAATTGAACATCCGGCAATCCGGGAAATGGCAAATGAAATGAAAAAGTGCGGAGTTGAAACAGAAGAGATTCCGTCTGGAGCTGATGGAATAATCCAGCCTGAAACAGTTGTCTCAATGTTAAAACCTGACACAATTCTTGTATGTATAATGGCTGTTAACAACGAAACAGGAGCAATTCAGCCAGTCTACAAAATCGCCGATGCAATTTCAAAGACAACAGAAGGAAAACGAAAACCTAAGCTTCATGTTGATTGCGTCCAGGCAGCCGGAAAAATTCCATTCGACTTGAATTATAAAGGAATTGACAGCGCGGCGTTCAGCGCACATAAAATTTGCGGTCCGCGCGGAATCGGACTGTTGTATTTAAAAAATGCGGTTGAACCATTTTTGCGTGGCGGCGGACAGGAAAAAGGAATCCGCTCTGGAACAG
>Ga0256404_1000555_pt1 | contig 97349 bp, 89 predicted proteins | sample RumenRJG_01DNA_FD_185990 | JGI IMG/M metagenome (GOLD analysis project Ga0256404, IMG submission 185990) | Bovine rumen microbial communities from Lethbridge, Alberta, Canada - RJG_01 | ecosystem: Host-associated > Mammals > Digestive system > Stomach > Rumen | place: Canada: Alberta | collected... | reverse complement strand
TGATGGTGTCGACCTCGTCCTGAGGTACTGAAGAAGAGCCGTGGAGCACGATGGGGAATCCGGGGAGCTTCTTCTCAATCTCATGCAGCACGTCGAATGCCAAGGGAGGAGGAACCAGACGGCCGGTCTTCGGGTCGCGGGTGCACTGCTCGGGCTTGAACTTGTAAGCACCGTGAGAAGTTCCGATAGAGATAGCCAGTGAGTCGCAGCCGGTACGGGTAGCGAAGTCGATGACCTCCTCGGGCTTGGTGTAGTGAGACTCCTCAGCCTGCACCTCGTCCTCTACGCCAGCCAACACACCCAGCTCAGCCTCAACGGTCACGTCGTACTGGTGAGCATACTCAACAACCTTCTTGGTCAGGGCGATGTTGTCCTCATAAGGCAGTGAAGAACCGTCAATCATTACGCTTGAGAAGCCCATGTCGATACAGTCCTTGCAAAGCTCGAAGCTATCACCGTGGTCCAGGTGCAGCACAATCTCGGGATGAGCGCAACCCAACTCCTTAGCATACTGAACGGCACCCTCTGCCATGTAGCGCAGAATGGTAGCGTTAGCATAGTTACGAGCACCCTTAGAAACCTGCATGATGACAGGTGACTTTGTCTCAACGGCAGCCTGAACGATAGCCTGCATCTGCTCCATTGTGTTGAAATTGAATGCGGGGATAGCATAGCCACCTGCTACGGCCTTCTTGAACATCTCGCGAGTGTTGACGAGACCTAAATCCTTGTAATTTACCATAATTGTTTCTTTTTATTTGTTAGTTAAAAATCTATCTGACTGCAAAGATAGCGATTTCTTTTCAAAAACCGAAAATAATCTTGCACGGATTGCGCAGTTTTTTACGGATTTTAAACTTTTCCGTATCACTGTGTAACCCGTGCAAGGGAAAATGCAAACTAAACGTTGCAAATATTACTTCTCGTTAGGTTCAATTACCTTCCAGATGCAAGCAGCCAAAGCACCACCTACGAAGGGACCTACGATGAAGATCCAGAGGTTAGCCAGAGCAGTGCCACCCTGGAAAATGGCTGGAGCCAGCGAACGAGCAGGATTTACAGAGGTTCCTGTATAGCGGATACATACCAAGTGAACCAGAACGAGGCTCAGACCGATAGCCAGACCTGCAAAGTTGTTGGTAGCGCCATTAGTCTTGGCTGTTGCGCCCAGAACAACGAGTACGAATACGCAGGTGAAGATAATCTCAGCGAGCAAGCCACCCAGCATAGAAACATTAACTTGCAAGTCATTAGCACCTGTACCTTCCAAACCAGGAACATTAGCCGTCAGAATGTAAAGCAGAGCACTTCCGATGAAAGCACCAATGCATTGGAACACGATATACATAATACCCTCCTTGGCATCCATGCGTCCAGCAATGATGCAGCCCAACGTAATGGCAGGATTGATGTGGCAACCAGAGATGCCACCAATGGTATAAGCCATTGCTACCACAGCCAAACCAAAGGCAAAAGCTGTTCCAACTACTGCGGGAATGTTGTTTACAGGATCACAACCCAGGCTAACGGCAACGCCACAGCCCATCAGCACGAGCACCATCGTGCCCACCATTTCAGCTAAATACTTTTTCATAACGCTTTGTTGTTTATTTGATTAAAAATGTTATACAATATGAACGCAAAATTATACAATTTATTTCAAACTTCCAAGCAAAATCACAAAAAACATTACTTTTCAGTATAATCGAAATAGCGGAAAGCTGCTCTGCCCTCGCCTTCAACGAACATTCCCAAGGTGACACCCGTAAAGCCTCCTACGACTTCTGTGCTGACAAGTGGGCAATCATGACTGGCTATCAACTTCCAATCGCCATCAGCCTGAGCGTACTCGAAACGATACTGGTTGCCATCCGAGGTAATGCGCAATCGCACCTTGCCTTGCAATTGACCAGAGTCATCGCCCATCAACTCGCCTTGAAGCGACTTTATCTGATATCTCATCTTCACAGCCACTGAACCTGTCTGGTATTTCTCCAATGTCAAGTCCATGTGTCCATCGTTAATCTGATAGACGGTCAGTCCTGCTTCAGTGGCAAAGTCGAGTTGGTCGATATCGATTTCCGTTTCAACAACTATGTTGACACTCTCTTGTCTTCGACCCAAGAAAGTGGGTTGGTTGTTCTCCGTCAGGGTTCCATGTGCCTTCAACCAGAGTTGTCCATCAAACTCATAGTTGCTGGGGATGGGATTCTGCAGATAAATCCACTCTGGCGACAACTTATTATTATTAAATATGGTACGCGTGCGATGCTGCCAAGGTTTCTGAGGAGCCAAGGTCTTTACCTGCATCACAGTATCGATGGGCTGACCTCCATTAATCACAGGCCATTGCCCCTTCTTCCACTCCACGGGTGCCAAGCAGGTTTCGCGACCGATATGGTGATAAGCACCTCCAAAGTTACGATAAGCGAGGAAAACCACCCACCAGCTTCCGTCTGTAGCCTGCACAAAGTCGCCATGACCCGTGCCCTGAATCTGCATGGTTTGTCCTGCCAAAGAGCAATTAGTCAACAGCGGATGCTGAGGATTCGCCACATAAGGTCCCAATATCTTCTTGCTACGGGCTATCGTCAAGCCATGAGCCATCTCAGTGCCTCCCTCTGAGATGAGCAAGTAGTAATAGCCATCCTTCTTATAGAGATGGGGACCCTCTGGATAGCGTCCACCTGTACCTTGCCAAAGTGATTTGCTCTCAGTAAGCTGTTTGCCCGTCTTGGGGTCAATCTCGCAAAGCATGATGGTATTATCAGGATTACTCACCATATAGCACTTGCCATTTTCAAACCACAACGAAGGGTCAATGCCCTGCTGTTCCAACCAAATAGGTTCGCTCCAAGGACCTGATGGATTCTGAGCTGTCACCATGAAATTGCCTCCATTGCCTATATTGGTGGTAATCATATAATAGGTTCCTGCATGATAACGGATGGTGGGAGCATAGATGCCCTGCCAAGAAGTAGCTCCCTTCAAAGGCAACTGACTTTCACGATCCAGCACATTGCCTATCTGCTCCCAATTGACCAAATCCTTGGAATGATAGATGGGAACACCTGGAAAATACTGGAACGACGAATTGACCAGATAGTAGTCATCACCCACCCTGCAAACGGAGGGGTCTGGATGATAGCCTGGGATAACGGGATTGCGCAATTGTTGTGCAAAAGCTACAAGCGAGCTTATGAGAAGAAGAGAGAATACAATAATTTTTTTCATTGTTTTTAGGTTTTACTGTGCAAAGTTACGAAAAAAATGAGATTCTATTGCAATTTCCAGACGGAATTATAATGCGGTTGATCTAGATACAGTAACAATCCTGATTTGTCCCGTTTTCAGTCCGTCACTAAGACAGTTGAGCGTGATTTCAGAAGCCGTTTCCGTGCTCTGAACAATCACTTGAGCCAGACCATTGAAAGCCGGGATGGAAAACTCCTTGCAGTTCATACTGGTGGGATGGTCCTGACCTAAATACATCGGGTCGCCATTGCCAACGCCCAAAATGCGAGCATCGCCCTCAAGACGGAAATTCAGCATGGGGCAGGCATCGGGAACGATACGCCCCTTTTGGTCTTGAACCTCAACGGTAATGATTACGAGATCGCGCCCGTCGGCAATAATCTCCTGGCGGTCAGCCTTCAATAGCGTCTGATAGGCCGGTTTCGTAGTCTCTATAATCTTCGTCATGATGCGCTTGCCGTTCTTATAGCCAATAGCAACGACTTTGCCAGGCTGATAGACGGCTTTCCACTTCAGGTGTCCGTTTCTAGGCATCTGCTGGCGGCCCAGTTTCTTGCCGTTCACCATCAATTCCACCTCATCGCAATTGCTGTATGCCCATAACTCTATCTCCTCACCCTCATGCCCTTGCAGGTTCCAATGTGGAAAGATATGCAATGTCGGTTCGTCCGTCCACCATGATTTCAAGTAATACGCCTCGTCCTTCGGGAATCCGCAATAGTCCAGGATGCCGAACTCGGAGTCGTGGGCCGGGAACACGAGCGGATTGGACTCGCCGCGATAGTCGAAGCCCGTCCAGTAGAACAGTCCGGCGCCCCACGGACGCTCGGCATAGAAACGCCAGCCACGCTCGATGACATTCTCGACGTGATGGTGGGTCGTGTCACGGTTCATGCTGACCATTCGCCCGGGATAGTCCGGACGGTTGAAGTACCAGCCGCGCGTGCCGCAGCCCGTCGTCTCTTCACTGCCCACAATCCTCCACGACGGATTGCGCTTCTTGCGGTTGTCCACGTCGTTCTGCACGATATAGTTGAAGCTGACCACGTCGACGCCTTTGATGAGTTCCCCGCCGCCGGCATTGGCCACGGTGCTGGGTCGTGTGGGGTCGTAAAGGCGCGTATATTCACGCATGGCCGCAGCCAGGCGAGTGCCCTGAACCGTGTTCTCAAGACCCCACTCCTCGTTTCCGTCGCTCCACATAATAATGGAAGGATGGTTGCGGTCACGCTTAATCATGCGTTCAAGCAGGCGAAGATGCTCGTCGTTGATGCCCATCAGGCGGTTCTCCTCAATGACGAGGATGCCCTCGCTGTCGCAAACGTCAAGCATCGCCGGCGTCATGGGGTTATGCGAGGAACGATAGGCATTGCAGCCGAACTTTTTGATTTGTCGGATGCGCCATGCCTGCAAGCCATCGGGTAGGGCAGCGCCCACGCCGGCATGATCCTGATGCAGGTTCACGCCCTTCAGCTTCACCTGCTCGCCGTTCAGCAGGAAACCCTGCTCGGCGTCGAACGCTATCTCGCGGATGCCTGTGGTGGTCTTATAAAAATCTGTAACCTTTCCATTCTGAACGACAGTGGTTTCCACTTGATACAGATAAGGGTCTGTAATGTTCCAGAGGTGTGGATGGTCCACCGTGATGCTCTGCTTGCAACTCTGTGTCTGTTTGGCCTTCAGATTCAAGATTATTGCCTCACTTTTACCTATTTCTTTGCCGCCAGCATCCAACAAACGTTGCACAACCTCACATTGTTGAGATTTGAGGGAACTGTTGCAGACCTCTGTCTCAATGCAAAGTTTGGCCTTTGAATACGGTTTGCTCAGTTCTGCATAGACAAAGGTGCCGAAAGGCGCTACGCTGACCTCAGCACTTTTCTCTAACCACACATCTCGATAGATACCTGCACCCTCATAAAACCAGCCTTCTTCCAATGAAGCATCCGCACGGACACAAATCAAATTGTCCTCACCATATTTTACATAAGGTGTAATATCGAAAACCTGCGTTGTGTATCCACTTGGTTCCGTACCCATATAGAAGCCGTTGAACCATACCTGTGCATTGCGGAAGATACCGTCAAAACGCAGCATAAGACGTTCCCCAAGATCTTCATTACCGATTTTAAACGTCTTTCGATACCACCCTACACTGGTCTCCGGATACTTATAACCTACAGTCTTATAGCCATGCGAATGGCTGGCCTCTTTGGCATAGGGTAATATCGGTACCCAGTCGTGAGGTATCTGTACTTCCTGCCATTGAGAATCATTGAATTTCTGAGAATAAGGTCCCTCGTTGTGGATGGAGTTAGCCTTTGTCAAATAGTTAAAGTACTCCGTTCCACAACCGAAGTCTTTCAGGGGGTCGGAAGCATGCCCCATTGCAAACTTCCAGCCCTTGTCCAGCCGGATGGTTTCACGCATGCCGTCAACGCCAACCTTTGCTGCCTGCACGCCCACGACGCACAAGACCAGTACCATACTGTAAAATAATCGTTGTTTCATATATAAACAATAAGTTTGTTCTCGGAAAAACGAATGACATTATCCTATTGTAGCAGTTAGGAATGAGGCGTTTCCAAAGATATATAGCACATTTTCACAGGCAGGTACGAGGATGGTCTCACCCTGTCGAATGCTGATGCCATTAATATTGGCCTCGCCCCACAGACACATGACAACAACAAACGAATCGCAGTGGAAATCGACTTGGGATGCCACCTGCACAACGACACGATGAACGACAAAATGCGGACAATTGACAAGTTGTGATATGGGCTTGGTCGAGTCGTAACTGCTACGGTATTCCGGCCATACGCGGTAATCGATGGCATCGCGAGCCTCAGCGATATGCAACTCGCGAGGCCTGCCATGGGCATCCTTTCGTCCGAAGTCGTAAACACGGTAGGTAATGTCGGAAGTTTCCTGAATTTCAGCAAGGAAGTTGCCGGCACCAATGGCGTGCAATCTTCCAGCAGGCAGGAAATAGAGATCACCGTCATGCGCCTCGTGCGTGGCAATGACATCCTGCATGGGAGAATGGGAACCAGAGGGGGAACCATCGGGAACTGGAGTATTAGCCAACCGCTCATATTCGTCAGGGGTGATGTTTTTCTTCAGGCCAGAATATATCTTGGCGCCTACATCGCTCTTAATGACATACCACATCTCGGTCTTACCCTGACAGCCGTGACGTTTCATGGCCAGTTTATCATCGGGATGAACTTGCACACTTAAATCCTGGCGCGAGTCGATGAACTTCACCAGCAACGGAAACTTGTTGCCATACTTTTTATAGACCTTCTGCCCCACGAGCAGGCCTTTGTACTTGTCAATGAGATCTGTTAATGTAAGTCCGACGTCGACATCATCGATAAGCCCACGCTCGATAGCACGGCTCTCATGTCCGGGGACACCACTAATTTCCCAACTCTCACCGATATTCGGCTGAGCCGTAAAGATACCTTTGAAAGGTGCAATCTGATAACCGCCCCATAAGGTTGTCTTTAGATATGGTTCAAATTTGTACGGTTTCATACGTCACTTCTTTAATTAAGTTCAAACACACGTGAGGCATAGTCTTCCCACAAAGGAACCTCGATGCCTACAGACATCAGGAAACGACCTGTGAACTGCTTGCCGTTTAGACTACAGGATTTCTGACCTATGCGCACATCGCGCTCCGTTAGCGTGTAGGTCTTGTCAGGATTCAGACCGGCTAGACGCAGGCGTGGCAGGGGCTGGTCGTAGTAGTTCTCGATTTTATAGACGAAGAGTACGGCGTTGCTCCGGGCATCGTCGACATACATGAGACTAGCTACGCCCTTGTGGTCGTAGGGGGACAACAGACGGTAGAGATTACCCGTCTGAACGATGGGACGCAATTGCTTGTAGTCGGCAAAGCAAGTGGTGCATTGCTGGCGCTCCTCGTCGGTCATGTCTTTGGGTTGCAGCTCTATACCAAGACGTCCGCTCATGGCCACATCGCAACGGAATTTGACTGGAATCCGCCGTCCGCCCGTATTCCAATATGGAACGTGGTTGATGTGTTGAGCCATGGCGTTGGCGGGGAAGAAGAGGCTTGTACCATATTGAATGTAGACACGCTGCAGGGCATCAGTATTATCAGATACCCAAAACTCGTCGAAGTAGGGCAGCAAGCCATAGTTGGCGCGTCCGCCACCCGAAGCACAATCTTGAATGATCAGGTCAGGGTACTTGGCACGGATACGCTGTAAGGTCTTGATGAGTCCGCGATGGTAATCGATGTAGATGTTGTTCTGCTTCGACTTGGGCAGATAGAGCGAACCGTAGTTCTGTATCGAAGCATTGGCATCCCATTTGATGTAGCTGATTTCTGGGTACTGAGTCATTAGGTCGTCAACAATCTTGAATACGAAATCCTGCACTTTAGGATTCGTCATATCGAGTACAACCTGCGTGCCCCCACGGCCCAGTTTTAGTTTGCGCCCCTTAGTCTGAAGCACCCAGTCTGGATGCTGTTCGTACAACTCACTGGTGGTATTGCTCATCTCCGGCTCAATCCAAATGCCAAACTTGATATGGCGCTGACGGGCGGCATCAGTAAGGGCTTTGATGCCGTTGGGCAGCTTTTGGCGGTCTACCACCCAGTCGCCCAGCGACGAGTCGTCCTTCTTGCGTGGATACTTATCGCCAAACCAGCCGTCGTCCATCACAAACAGTTCACCGCCAAAGGCAGCTATATCGTCCATCATTTTGATAATTTTCTCTTCAGTAATGTCTAAATAGATGCCTTCCCATGAGTTCAGCAGGATATCGCCCGTCCGCATACCACGATGCAGCATACCCTCCTTTCGTGCCCAGTCATGGAAGCTGCGGCTCACGCCGCCCATGCCCTCGTCCGAGTAGACCATGGCCAAGTGGGGTGTCTCGAACGTTTCCTTCGGCTCCAGCACATATTCACTCGACAGTGGTGAAATGCCGGCATAGATATGGTGCTCTTTGTGCGAAATCGTATTGACGCGGAGTTCATAGTTGCCGCTCCAGCAGAGGGCGATACCAATGGTGCGTCCCGTCTGTTCCTGTGGACGTCCGTCGAGCGAGAGCATCAGTTCGGGTGCGTCGAGATGCGAGTTACGGGCACCGTCTGTGTTGCTGATCACCTTCATACCCTGAGTTACAGGCTCCATAGTCGGTTCTGTCTCAGCGGCCCAGTTGCCATGCAGATGCGTCATCCACACATTTCCCTGACGCAACGTCAGGTGACCGCTGTCGAAACGTTTAAGCGTGATGGGCTTCTTTTCCTGATGGGATATCTCAGTCCACGTTTCAATGACATCGACGTTCTTGTATGCTTTGTAGAATACTTTGACAGTAAAGGGCATCAGCTTGTCGACCATCGTAAAGATGTGTATTCTGCAGCGCGCTTCGTCCTTCACCGCATAGTCAATAACCTTTAGTTCCAAATTCAGGTCACCGTCAACATGCTGCACCTGCAAGGCAGGAGCCTGGACGGCATCAACTGTGCCGAAAGCCGGCATAACATGGAAGTTGAAATCACTGCCGCCATCGCGCAATTCTTGTAAGGTGGCATTCTTGTCGCCATAGTACGACTGACACAGGTCACCATCCTCCTGTGTGGTAAGCAACAATTGCGTGTTTGGGGTTTCAATGGTGACGTCACCTTGCCAGGCCATTGCGCACAGGCTGAATGCCACATGGCAAATGCCAAATAATATCGTCTTCTTCATAATGTTTTAACTCTTAACTCTTAATTCTTAACTCTTAAACCGTTCTATAGTTTCCAGACACATGCGACTGTTATGGTAAGGACATTTCCAAAAGCCTGCATGGTCGTCATCCAAATTCAGCGTGCCGTCCTTCCGGCGGCTCCAAAACCATTCACCATGTTCATAGTCTATCAGGTTCTGTTTGATGTATTCCCAGCAGTCCAGAGCACGCTGCAACGCCTTCTCATCGCCAAAATACTGATAGATGTTCAGCCATCCCACGACGTTCTCAGCCTGAACCCACCAATGCAGGTCATCGTCCACATAACCAGTATCCAGATTGGCTTCGTGTATCATGCTGCCATCGGGCCGAAGTCCCTTCTCAGATGCCTTGGCTACGGCAAGCACTATCGGTTCAACTTTTTCTATCACATTTTTATCACCCAATACCAGTGCGGCTTCATGCATCAACCATGAACATTCAATATCGTGACCATAGCTTTCCAGCCGTCCTGCACCACGTGTCCAGTCCATCTCGAAGAACAAGTCCAAATGATGGGTTTCGGGATTCAAGATACGATCGGTAAAGATACTGATTAAATTACGCAATGAGCCCTCTATCTTCACTATCGTCTCAAAAGGGACACTCACGCCCATAGGTAACACAGATCCTATGGCAGGCACATAATCACATGATTCGGCAGCTTGCAGTTCTTTCAAACATCTCAGCAGATTTGTATAGGGTTCGATGATATGCAAGTGGGTATTCTGCGACTTGGGGTAGTTTGCATCCAATTCCGAGAGCCGCATATCAGCCATGGTTCCCCATTCGCGTGTACAGGCTTCAATATAGCCGTTGTTTTGTGAATCGAAAGCATGCTCCTCAATACACTCATATAATAGGATGGCATAGTCGAGTGCCTCACGGTCGCCAGTTGCACGGGCATATTCGCTCAGCCCATATATCATAAAGCCTATGGCGTAGAACTGCTTCTTCGTGTCCTTCGCCTGCCCCAGATAGTCCGTCGACCAGTAGGTGCCCCCATATTCTTTGTCATAGAAATGCTCCAATATATAGTCCTTCATTCTGGTAGCAGCATCTAGATACTCTGGTTTGTGCAATACGCGATAGGCTGCTGCAAACGACCATAGTATGCGAGCTGAAAGTATAGCACCCTTGTCGGCAGTCTTCACGAGCTGTCCGTTTCCCATCATCTGTCCGTAGAAGCCACCATGCTCTGTGTCTAGCATCTTGTCAAGCCAAAAGCGCAGAATGTTGTTTTCCAGTACATTCTGCATTTCCGCCCTCATTGTTTTTATTGTCTCAACCATTCTCAAGTTCTCATTTTCTTAATTTCTCATTTTTCCTGATAAGTTTCTTGATAGCCTCTACAGAGGCTGCTGTATAAAGCCCGTCCTCTGGCGTGTTCATGCAGTAGTCTATGAGCTTATTAATTGTCGAGGTTGCCACATGCATGCGTGTGTCTGCCGATGCATAATAGATAAATACACGGCCATCGTCATCAGCTATCCATCCATTGGCAAAAGCCACGTTCATTACGTCGCCAACGTATTCGTTAGCCTCGGGTACTAAGAAGTAGCCTCCAGGCTTTGCTATGACCTTTGTGGGATCGTCGAGAGCCGTCATATACATATATAGCACATAGCGCAACCCGTCGGCAGTGGCACGCACACCGTGAGCCAGATGCAGCCATCCCTTGACTGTCTTAATCGGATGCGGGCCCTCACCATTCTTCACTTCAGTAATGGTATGATAATGGCGCGCATTAATGATTGTTTCCTCTTTGATTTCAGCATGAGTAATGTCATCAACCAGTGCCCAACCTATGCCTCCACCGCTGCCCGTATCAATGAAACCATCCTGCGGACGGGTATAGAATGCATACTTTCCATCCACGAACTCTGGGTGCAACACCACATTACGCTGTTGCGACATAGTCTTCAAGTCAGGCAAACGATACCACGTCTTCAAATCTTTCGTACGTGCTATTCCTGCTGTAGCTGTGGCTGCACTGAGGTTTCCTGGCTGGGAATCGTCATGGCGCTCTGCACAAAAAACTCCATAAATCCAACCATCCTCATGCTGTGTAATACGCATATCATAGATATTAGTGGCTGGCACCACATCATCAGGCATGGTGATAGGCTCATCCCAGAAACGGAAATTATCCACACCATTCGGACTCTCTGCCACTGCGAAGAATGACTTACGGTCTGCACCTTCCACACGAACCACCAAGCAGTACTTTCCCTGCCATTTGATAGCACCAGAATTCAACGTTGCATTCATCATGATGCGTTGCATCAGGTATGGATTATCCTGTTCGTTGAAATCATAGCGCCACTCCAACGGGGTGTGTTCCGCTGTCAGTATAGGATTCTTCCACTTGTCGTAAATACCATTACCCCATTCCATAGGTTCATTTTTTTGCGTCAATAACGCCTCATGGTGGGCTCTTAACGCCTTCTTTTTTTCTTCAAAATTGCTCATCGTTCTATTTATATAATTTTTATTTTATATCCTTCAAGAACAAGACGTTTTCCGCCTCATACAACTGCTTAAAGTCTGCTGCGCAGGGCAACTCAGGAGATGGCCCGAAATACTCTTCCTTGTAATTGCGCCATAACAGGAAATAGCTAAGCGGATACTGATCCATGATGGGCTTCAGCACACGTGTCCACCATGTCGAATCGGGCATATTCTTCATTCCACATTCTGTGATAGCCAACAGCTTCTGGTTCTTTTTGGCAAATTCACTCAGAAAAGCGAGGTCTGCATTCAGGGCTGTCTGGAAGTCCTCTTCCGTGCCCCACTGGTAAGCATCCTCGCCTATCAAGGTCACTCTGTCGTTTCCAGGATAACGTTGTAGGAAACGCTCTTCTGTCCAACCTCCATCCAAATTAGGCGAATAACTCCAAAGCAAATTGTCAAAGCCACGCTCATTCAGATAGTCTTGCAACATTTTCCATAAGCCGCGAAACTCTTCATCACTACACAGCTTCTGTCCCCACCAGAACCACGAGCCGTTATTCTCGTGCCAAGGCCTAAAGATAATGGGCACAGGCTTGTCTTCCTCTGTCTTCAGAGTTGCCACAAAATCGCCCACACGCCTTATCCAGGTCTGGAATTTCTCATATTGCGAGCCATTAGGAAGAACACTCCTGACAACAGAAGAGTCTGATGTATCCCATGCTGTACCACCCGTCAGCGGGTTGCGGGGATGCCAACTTAAAGTCACGATACCGCCACGCTCATGGTGGGCTATCAGTTCATCATGAATACGCTGGAAAGGCACGCTGTCCAAGTTCTTGGCATCATCCATTTCGATACCTCCCAAATCAAAGCCCATTACAGCGGGATAATCCCCCACTGTCATCAACACATCACTCTTCCCTAATTCTGCACTGTCACCACTATAGGTTCCAGCCCATGTCACACCATAGAACGGATCATCCTGATGACCCATCATGTAGCCACGCTGCTGCAATGTCTGCATGCGCTCAGCCAATTGCTCACTCTGTGTTTTCTCAACGATAGTCTTCTGACCACAGGCTGCCATCATCATGGCTATACCTATTATATATATATATTGTTTCATCATTTTACATTCATTTGTTTCTTCATCCATTCCTGCCACTCATCCCATTGTTCCTGGTACCAGAAATGGGCCGTCTGCTGATATATACTCAATGTCTTCTCACAATTCAGTGTATTATAAGTAGCATAGGCTGTTGTAGGAGGTACCACATCGTCGTTATAGCCAAACGAAACCCAAGTGGGACATTTGATACGGCGAACGAAGTTCACGCCATCATAATACCTGGATGTCTCGATCATTGCTTTTCTCATTTCCCCTTTCTCATTACTCATTTTATAAAAATAGTGAGGCCATCCACATGCCACACCTTTCAGCGAGGCCGTATGGTCGCAGAGTGCAGGATGAACAGCAGCTACAAAGGTGATACGTTTGTCCAATGCAGCTGTGGCATAGGAAAGAAAACCTCCCTGACTGGATCCCGTCACTCCTATCGTCTTACCATCCCATTCTGGTAGTGAGGCTATGTAGTCAACTGAGCGCACACAGCCTACCACCACACGCTTATAATAACTGTCATCTTTACTGTCCATTCCAAAGTTCCAATAGCAGTTCAGCGCTCCATTCATCAAATTGTCATAGAACTGCTGTGGTTGGGTTACATCCACTCCATGTATACCGATTTCCAGTACAATAGCCTGTGTAGGGGCAGTATAAGTATCACCACTATAGGGGCGGACACCAGCCCCCGGAACCCTTAACAAGGCAGGATACTTCCCCGGCTTGGAGGGTATACTCAGAATACCATAGGTACGCGAACCCCTGCGGATATTCTGGAACGACACCTGATACACATTGACATCCTCATTTGATCGTTCAGGTAACAATTCGCACTGAGCGTTCAACGATGTCCAACGAGCCTCCTCAAGCGTCTTGTTCCAGAATGCGTCAAAATCCTTCGGCTCTACAGTTGTGGGTTGCAACTTCTCTGGTGAGAAAGCTGCAGTACATGACCCTTTATACTCTTTCCCATCTACATGGGCCGTCACAGAAATACGATAGAAGCCTGGCATCGACATCTTTCCTTTCCAAGTCATTGTACCATCTTTCAGTACCACTTGCTGTTTTTTAACATCAGGATACATCTCTGGACCAGCCTCAAAGTCAATTACCGCATCATTCACCAACGTGGAAGAGCGCAACACACTTACCTTAAACAGAGCAGTTTGACCAACTTCATAGTTCCAATCCTGATGATCAGGCGATACCATTATATTAATATGGTTACCACGAATCTGAGCCCCTATTGGAATAACCATCCATAGGGCTACAAGCAAAAATAAAACAGATAATTTCTTCATGTATCTTGGGTCTTTAGTTAGATATGATTTTCTGCCTGCAAAGATAGCATTATTATTTAGAACATCATGATACTATTTTTGCAAACTCGCATATTATTTTTCACATTATCTACCAAAAATAGTTAATAGCACAAGACTACTTGGGTGAAAAAATCAGAATAGCCATTCCACATCCATAATACAATCATTCCCTTATGTATTAATACATAAAACATTTCTTTACTTAACCCGTTTCTTTTTATGCTACAAAACATATTTTGCAAAAAAGTATCAAAAATAAACAAAAAAAGAATACTCCATTTCGTAAAAAGGCATTAACTTTGCACCCGAATAACTTTGAAGCATTCTAATTTTTTAAATTACTAACTAATAAACAACGTATGAATCTAAATTGCAGTAAGAAAACTCTGCTGACAGGATTATGCTCTATTCTCCTGTTAGGGTACTCGTCTGCAATGTACGCAGGAGGGACTTATGCCCCACTTGAAGTACAACAGACGAAGAAGATTACTGGTACCGTTAGCGACGCCATGGGCCCCGTTATTGGTGCAAGTGTAGTAATTAAGGGTACGTCGAATGGTGTAGCCACCGACTTCGATGGAAACTTCTCGCTGAATGTCAACCAAGGTCAGACGCTTGTGATTAGCTACATCGGCTATCTCACAAAGGAAGTCAAGGTTGACGGACGTGCAAACTACAACATCACTCTCGAAGAGGACAAGAAGATACTCGACGAGGTGGTAGTCGTAGGTTACGGTACGATGAAGAAGAGCGACATTTCTGGTGCCTCTGCCACTGTAGGTGAAAATGCCATTAAAGGTTCTATCATCACCTCTCTTGATCAGGCCCTACAAGGTCACGCAGCTGGTGTAAGCGCAGTCTCCACTTCTGGTGCGCCTGGTTCTTCATCATCTATTCGAGTTCGTGGTACAGCAACCCTCAACGCTAATGCCGAACCACTTTACGTTATTGACGGTGTGATTGTTCAGAGCAGCGGTACCACAGGTTACGACTATGGTTTGGGTGATGCCTTGGGTAATGGTTCTGTATCAACCATTTCACCTTTGTCAACTATCGACCCCGCCGACATTGTCAGCATGGAAATATTGAAAGATGCTTCTGCCACCGCCATCTATGGTGCACAAGGTGCTAATGGCGTCGTACTGATTACCACCAAGCACGGTAAGGCAGGAGAGGCCAAGTTCACCTATAACGGCTCCATATCCATCAATCGCCAGACAAAACGCCTTGACATGATGAACCTGCGAGAGTTTGCAAACTACTATCAGGGATTTGTTGATGTTGGTGAGGCTAGTCAGAGTGCATATTACAACGACCCCAGCCTTCTCGGAAAGGGTACAAATTGGCAAGATGCAGTATTCCAGACTGCCCTGCAACACAGCCATCAGGTGAGTGCACAGGGTGGTACTGAGAAGGTAAAATACTACGTCAGCGGTAGCTACATGAATCAGGAAGGTACTATCATTGGTTCGAAATTCAACCGTTTGTCACTCCGTACAAACCTTGATGCTGAACTGAAATCATGGTTGAAGATGGGTGTGAACATTGCCTATTCAAATTCCAATGATAACCTTAAACTGGCAGATGGACAACAAGGTATGATTTACTACTCGTTGACTTCTTCGCCTGCTATACCTATTTATAATATAGATGGCACTTACGCTTCGGTAAGTCAGGAAGGCTACACAAACCCCAACCCCATAGCCATGGGACTTGCTAACGAGATTCTGCTGAATCGTCAAAAGTTGAACGGAAACATTTTCTTCGATGTTTCATTCTACAAAGACTTGACTCTCCATACAGAATTTGGCTTCGACATCGGTTCTTCAAAAGGTGAGCGATACAAACCACGTCTTGACTTTGGCAACTGGTCGCAGCCTATCAACTCAAGTTCCATCCAGAACAATAACAATAAGTTCTGGCAAATCAAGAACTACCTGACTTGGATGCACACATTTGCCGGAAAGCACAGTGTGACAGGTATGATAGGACAAGAGGCCTGGGAAAGCAAATATGAGTATGCAAGCGTAGCCAATACCGACTTGCCATCTGACGCCGTTCACAACCCAGCCCTCGGTCGATCTACGCCAACTATTGGAGCTGGCTTCGGCAGTGCCTCAATGGCATCGTTCTTTACACGTTGGACTTACAGCTACGACGACCGTTACAATGCTACCTATACCTATCGCTATGATGGCAGTTCCAACTTCGGTCCTGAGAACCGTTGGGCCGGTTTCCACTCGTTTGCAGCCAGCTGGCGTTTCAACAACGAGAAGTTCATGAAGAATCTTACATGGCTCAGCAATGGTAAGTTGCGTGTTGGCTGGGGACAGACTGGTAATTCAAACATCGGTGGCTATCTCTGGGGTGTAAGTCTAAAGACCATGGACTCTGCCCTTGGTCAAAGCTATCGTCCAGGCAATATCGCCAACACGAGTGTTAAGTGGGAGAGTCAAGAACAATGGAACATCGGACTCGACCTTGGATTCTTCAATAATCGTTTAAACCTGACCATCGACTGGTACAACAAGGAATCCAAAGACATGCTGATGCAGCTTCAACTGCCCTCCATCATGGGATCATCAGGCAACGTTGCGTCCAACCTTGCTGCACCTTACGGGAACTATGGCACAATTCGCAACCGAGGTATAGAATTTACAGTCGACGCTCACCCTATTCAAGGCAAGTTTGAATGGGATCTCAATCTCCAACTCTCATTCAACCGCAACAAATTGGTAGCTTATGACGGTCCCGCCCTTGAGGGTTACGGCCAATGGTCTGACTTAGTAAGCCGCACTGTGGTAGGTGAATCACTATATAACTTCTACGGTTATGTCACCGATGGATACTATACAAGTCTGGAGGATATCCAGAACTCTCCTAAGACCAATAAATATCCCACCAATGGAGTATTTGACAAGAATACGACTCCATGGATTGGTGACATTAAGTACAAAGACCTGAACGAAGATGGTGTAATTGACGAGAATGACCGTACCAACATCGGTTCTCCGCTTCCTAAATACACATTTGGTATTACCAACACTTTCCGCTGGAACAATTTCGACTTGAACATATTCATCGCTGGTTCCGTAGGAAATAAGGTAGGTAACTATACTAAGATGTACCTCACCCGAATGAACTCAACATGGACAAACCAGCTGAACGATGTTAACGGACGTGTTGTATTGGCACCTATTGATGCCACCAAGGACTACTCTGCAGGAATTGACCGTGGCGACGGACAGCTCATCTATCACTGGTACGATGACGTCACTAACGTGAAGATTGTAAACAGTGATGCATCTATGCCACGTGCATCTATCAGCAACCCCAACGAAAACGACCGCTGGAGTGACCGTTATATCGAGGATGGAAGCTATGTCCGTCTGAAGAACATTGCCCTTGGCTACACTTTCCCCAAGAAATGGACAAGAAAACTCATGGTAGAGAGCTTGCGCCTGAGTGCCAACATCCAGAATCTGCTGACCATCACCGGATATGATGGCTACGATCCTGAAATCGGTGCCAGTACCCAGTCAGCCAACGTATTTGGTCTAGACAATGGACGATACCCATCTCCAACTACCTATTCATTTGGTCTCAACGTTACATTCTAAAACTGATATATTATGAAAATAACATATATAAAGACGTTTGTTCTTGCAGCTATCACGGCTTTGTCATTCGCTTCGTGCGATGATTTCCTTGACAAGCCGACAGAAGACAAGTATGTCGGTGATAACTACTACCAGACTGACGAGCAATGCTATTCAGGTGTCAACTACCTGTACAATGCTCCTTGGTATGATTTCCTCCGTGGATATTTTGAAGTTGGCGAGGTGCTATCGGGTAACTTATACATGGGAAACAGCCCATATCATACTTTTACACTTAACGGTACAGACCCGGATCTCGTTAACATGTCTAACTCTCTGTGGTCAGAAATAGGTCACTGCAGCACCGTCTACAACTACATCAAGAACTGCCCGGCTTCCGCATCTGCTAAGAACGACTGCATGGGACAGATTCTGACACTGAAGGCACTAGCCTATTTCTATCTTGTTCGTGCATTTGGTGAGATTCCCATCATCCATGACAACACTGCTGCACTGAAAGAAGACTACAATTCCTTCAAGAAAGTGAAGAAAGCCGATGTCTACGAGTACATCATCATGACGTTGGAAAAGGCTATGGAACTGCTTCCCAAGAGCGCCCGTGATGCCGGTCGTGTAGACTACTATAGTGCAAAAGCTTTGTTGGCTAAAGTTTACCTGACCAAAGCAGGTGTGAGTGGCACGCTTGACCAAAGCGACCTCGACAATGCCGCTAAATATGCCAAGGATGTCATTGACAACTCTGGGCGCAATCTTCTGCCGAACTATTCCGACAATTTTCGTCTAGAGTATAACCACAACGAGGAAAGCCTCATTGCGTGGCAGTGGAGCTGTCTGCTAAACGACTATACTGCCCAGAATTGCCTTCAGTCCGACTTGGCTTGGGGTGGTTTTGACGAGTGGAACTGCTGGGGCGACTGGCGTGGTATCACATTCGACCTCCAGGAAGCATTTGGCATCAAGATTTTCGAGCAACAGCCAGACACTTGGATTAATCACGTAGACACCCGTCTAAGAGCCACCATGATGCTTCCAGGCTTCACCTATGAGTATTTTTGGAAAGACCACACCTTGCCCAACGGCAATGGTAATGGTTTTGATTTCCTGCACTTTATCTATGACAAGAACTACAATAGTACTGCCCCTGGTGATATGCGCTCACCGACTGGTGCCAGCAATGTGAAGCACTTACATGGTGACAACTATGACCATAAAGCAGCATTGGGTTATGCCCCACCCGATCAGATGCGTAGCAGTCTGGCTACCCACGTCCTTCGACTGGCTGACGTCTATTTGATCTATGCCGAGTCTAAACTCCATGGTCCTGGTTCTTCTACGACCGATGCCGGAGCCATTGATGCCTACTACACTGTACGTAATCGCGCCATCAAAAGCGCCACTCGTCCGTCAAGCATCACATGGGATGATGTTTGGAAAGAGCGTCGTTTAGAGCTTGCCATGGAAGGTGACCGTTGGTATGACTTCGTTCGCATATCGTATTACAATCCCGATTTCTGCATCAACGAACTCCTTAGTCAGAATCGCGTAGCAGGCTGGGGGCTTGACAATCTTGCCAAAGAGTATTACACATCTGGAACATGGTCTGTCACGGAAAACATGGGATTTGCCACAGAATCCCCCATTAACCCGGCTTCTCTTATGAAGAAGGATGCCGATTCAGGCAAGATGTACTTCTTTATCCCGATGCCCACCAACGACGTCGCCTCTAACCCCAACCTAGGTTCAAACGTCGACGGTGAACACGTTGATGTACGAAGCACATATAGTTACTAATCTAATTTACTATTAAGATGAATAAAATTAATATCATAAAGGGTGTCCTATTCTCTGCTATCACAGCTATCACGTTGTCGTTCACAGCTTGTAGCGACGAGCCCGACAAGTATGAGTCGACATCAGGTGTCCCTACCATTAAATACATCCGTTGCACATCATCCGAAATTGTCGGAAATGCAGATACGGAAGAAACTATCTATACAACAGGGCAGCTTGTCACAGAAGCATCTCCTCAAAGCATTCTATGCATTGTCGGAGAAAATCTCAGAAGTATCACTGGCATTAAGTTTAATAACTTGGATGCAGTGCTGAACAACAGTTACATGACTGACAACACCATTCTGGTAGCAATACCTAAAAGTGTTCCTACAGAAGTAACTGACAAAATATACTTCTCGACAAAAGATGGTGAGGTAGTTACCTACGATTTCCATGTGGTGATTCCAAAGCCCACTGTAACCACGATGAATAATGAATATGCTTCCGCTGGTGAAACCGAGACCTTAAGGGGTAACTACTTCATAGACGATCCCAATAGTCCATTAACGGTATCTTTCGTTGGCGAAAACGGTTCTCCCATCACGGCTGAAATCAAGGAAATCGCCGAGGATTTCACATACATCACCTTCATCGTTCCCGAAGGAGCTGCAGAAGGTCCCATCACGGTGAAATCAGTATATGGCACCACTCAGTCCAAATTCTATTATAAGGACACACGTGGCATGCTGTTCGACTTCGATACTCCTAATGCCGTGACAAGCACTGTTCTTGGCAACCACGGTTGGAATGGCCACAATGCTACAATCGACGAGACTGCCATCAGCGGCAACTTCTTCCAGTTTGGTGATGGTTCTGCCGTACAAAAAGGTGACAATTCCACATGGGACGAGAATAATTTCTCCTTCGTCTATTGGCCAGGTGACAGCTGGGACGGACTTGAAACCTACGAAACGAACCCACGTCTTCTCGATGTGGCAGACTTCTCGAACTACGCCAACATGGCACTAAAATTTGAGATGAACATACCTGCTACTAACCCTTGGAAGGCTGCAGCCATGCAGATATGCTTTGCTGGTGTTGAGAAAGTAACTGGCGGAGGTGCTGGCTCTGACATCTACGGAAAGACCGTTCCTGGTGCTAACAACACTTACATGACAGACAATACCAACCCACGCGCATTGTACCGTCCCTGGACGACAACTGGCAGTTACGATACTGGTGGCAAGTGGATTACAGTCACACTCCCTCTGTCCTCAAGTCTGATTTATGGTTGGGACGGTTCCCTCAGTTCTGGTCAGATTACTCCTGATACTTTCGCAAGTCTATGGATGTTTGTAGCTAGCGGTGGTATTGAGGGTACCGAGTGTACACCTATCATCAAGGTCGACAACATTCGTATTGTTCCTAATAAATAATAAAGAATTAATCGTATGAAAAAGTTATATAATATTTTCACCCTGTTAGCGGTAGCCCTTGTCGGGCTATCCCTGACAGCTTGCAGCAATGACGACCTGGACACTAATCCATATAACAAGTCTGGCGTCAACTTGCTCGCCTTCGGACCATCGCCTAACACCCGCTCTCAGGAGATACGTATTACAGGTACGAACCTAACTGCTGTTGAGAAAGTCATATTCCCTGGTGGCACCATCGAACGTGCAGGCCAGACCATCAAAATAAATGGCGCAGAGGTTCTAAAGGCCAACTTCAACTCTGTTGACAATGAGAATATCTATGTGAACATTCCTGATGAAACTGTTCCCGGACAGATTAAACTGGTTGCAGGCAACGACACCGTAACTTCTGTAGGTACGCTAACCTTCAAGGAGCCTATTGAGGTCACTTCTGTCGCTCCGCTCACAGGTCTGAACGCAGGCGATGAGATAACCATCACGGGTGACTATGTCTATAACATAGCAGAGGTCATCTTCCCCTCAGGTGTTTCCGGTGCTCCTGTTGCTGCAGAGGAATTCACTTATGTCTCTCGCAAGGAGATCCGCCTCCGTGTGCCTCTGGCAGCCGAGTCTGGTATCATCACCATGAACGACGGTGCCGATTGGGAGCTGGAGTACAAGAATCCTATTGAGGTTCAGGGTGCTACTGTTACCGAGATTACGCCAAGTGCAGACTTCGGCGAGCAGATTCAGATTACAGGTACCAACCTGCATATCGTAGAGAGCGTTCTGTTCCCTGGTGGTGTATCTGCCGAATTCACCATTTCTGACGACCACAAGACCATCACAGCTACCGTTCCTGCTGAATGTAAGTCTGGTGCCCTCTCACTATTACTTTATTCTGGTGCTGCTTTGACTACACCAGAGTTTGCAGTTCCTACTGTGACTATCGAGAGTGCTACACCTAAGATAGACCTTGTCGAGGGTGATGAGGTAACGCTAAAGGGTCAGAACTTCAACCGCGTCATTGGTGTCAGCCTGCCTGGCGTTGGCGACATCCTTGACTATAACATTGTTGATGACAACACACTGACCTTTACTGTTCCTGAAGAAATGACCGATGGTGACGTTGTCCTGACACAGAACAACTACATCACGGCTACTGTTACCGTAGAAATGCGTAAACTCGAAGGAGTCATCTGGATGGGTAAGGAGAATCTTTCTGGATGGAGCAACTGGGGTGTATTCAGCTGGAGTGGCGACATCTGGAATAAGTTCCAGCAGGCTATTAATGCTGCCGGTCAGCTGACGTTGCACTTCAAGGTCACTGGCGACAATGCTGTCTTCAACCTGCGTATGGGTGACTGGAGTACGCCATTCAGCGACATCTCTATTCCTTATGGTGACGATGGCAATATTCGTCCAAGTCAGGACGATACCGATATTATCATCAACCTGACAGCTGAGGAACAGCAAGCTATGTTTGGCGACGGTGGTAAGGGTATTGTTATCTGGGGTGATGGCATCCAGTTGCAGTACATTAAGTTCATTGCTGCTGGTGCAGAGCGTGTACTGTGGGAAGGCAATGTAGACACTAATTCTGGTTGGACCAACATAGAGGGTATCGGTTCAGATGAAGGTATAGAGCTGAAGGCTATCGATCCACAGCCTGGTGCAATCTTACGTATCTATGCCGACTTTAGTGCCGGATGGCAGATGAAGTTGCTCGAAGGTCACTGGGGACCACTCTATTGGGGTGGTGCAGATCCTGATGCTGCTGCTCCTGATGATGGAATGCCCGCATACGATCTTGATGCTAATGGAGGTTGCGTAAAAGTTACCATCACGCAGGCAATGCTAGACGCAGCATATACCAAACAGTGGTGGGGTGGTACATTCATCATACAGGGTCAGAACTTCGTTCTAAAGAAGCTCACGGTAGCTCCACTATAATAAACATAGACAGTACTAAAAGAGGCGCAACCTTTGCGTTGCGTCTCTTTTTTCTCTTTTTTAAACGGATAATGAATACAAAACCCATTATACTTATAGTTTTCACAATGCTGCTATTGTCAGCTTGCGGAGGAAAAAAGGAACATCATACCACCAGTGCGCAACTGATTGAGGATATTCAACAGTTTGGTATCGATTCCATCGAGGTAACAGCAGGCGATACGTTGGTCGGAACTACCGTCGACCAGGTGTTGCGCCATTACCCAGAGTTATACCATGCTACAGAGAAAGCCAAGGAAAGCTATGTTCAATGGACTGAACTTGCTAAAAATGCAAAACTGAAAATAAATCCAAACGTAATAGATATTGCCGTCATCCTTGAAGAGTCGTTCTTCGACACAAAGGCTGTTGATGCCGACAGCGCCTGGCAGTATCTTACGACAATTGATAGCCTGTACATTCAGGCTCTTGTTAGTGTCCCCAGCAGTAATGCAGACACTGACCAGCAAAAGTCCGCCATTGGCAGGACGCGCAAGGCATGGCAGGCCTACACCAAACAGCTACAGCGTATGACTGCTGTTGTTCCCGAAAACTGCCGCGAGCGTTATTTGTCTATCATCAAGCACAAAACTCGGCAACTCAGTGACGACAAATTGTATAAACAGAACTAACAATATACATATGAAACATTTAAAATCCCTTATGTTGGTGGTCTTTGTGTTGATGGCGACAGCTAGAGCACGAGCAGATATATCTACCACACCAGTCACAGCCTCGACAGATGCTGCCAAGAACCTGTATGCTTATTTCCTGGACCAGTATGGCAAGAAGACGATTTCCAGCGTTATGGCAAATGTCAACTGGAACAACACCTGTGCCGAGAATGTCTATAAGCTCACAGGCAAGTATCCAGCCATGAACTGCTATGACTTCATCCACATCTGTTTCTCTCCAGCCAACTGGATTGACTACACCGACATCACTCCTGCCAAGGAATGGCACGATGCGGGCGGTATCGTACAGTTGATGTGGCATTTCAATGTGCCTAAGAGCCAGGGGGCAACAGATGTTACCTGCACGCCCAGCGAGACCACCTTTAAGGCTTCCAATGCTCTGGTTAGCGGCACGTGGGAGAACAAATGGTTCTACGAGCAGATGGACAAGGTCATTGCCACCATCCTCAAGTTACAGGACGCTGGCATTGCCGCTACCTGGCGACCTTTCCATGAGGCAGCAGGCAATGCTTGCGCCAAGCAGCAGGCCGACTGGACCAAAGCATGGTTCTGGTGGGGCTACGACGGTGCCGATACTTACAAGAAGCTGTGGAAGGCCATGTACGACTATTTCAAGCAGAAAGGCGTCAACAACCTCATCTGGGTGTGGACCACACAGAACTACAACGGTGACAGCAGCAAATACAACCAGGACACCGACTGGTATCCTGGCGACGAGTATGTTGACATCGTGGGTCGTGACCTCTATGGCTACAATGCAACACAGAACTTGCAAGAGTTCAACGAGATAAAAGCCACCTATCCCAACAAAATGGTGGTGTTGTCAGAATGTGGCAAGGATGGCGGCAGCAATACAGAGCTAGGCACCATGACCGACATATGGAACGCTGGTGCCAAATGGGGACATTTCATGGTATGGTATCAAGGCGGACAAGGCTCTACCGACACCATGTGCAGCGACGACTGGTGGAAGGAGGCCATGAGCAGTGCCAACGTCATCACCCGCGACAAGGTGGTTATCCCCGATGTCACTTCAACCATCGAGAATGCCACGGATGCCGTGAAGAACATGGGACTGGGGTGGAACCTGGGCAACGCTCTTGATGCCAACAGCCAGCAATATCACGATCCCACACAAGCCAACTATTGGGGGCAGCAGGATGTCACCTCAGAATCATGCTGGGGTCAGTTCCCCACCAAGACTGAGCTCTTGACGATGATGAAGGACGCAGGTTTCGGAGCCATCCGTGTCCCTGTAACGTGGTATAACCACATGGACATAGATGGTAATGTGGATGAAGCTTGGATGAATCGTGTCCACGATGTTGTCGATTATGTCATCAGCCAAGGCTTGTACTGCATCATCAATGTTCATCACGACACAGGTGCAGACAGCCAGAATTGGGCATCATGGCTGAAGGCCGACGCCTCTGTCTATACAGCCCAAAAAGCCCGCTACGAGAAGCTATGGCAGCAGATAGCCAATGAGTTCCGCAACTACGATCAACACTTACTCTTCGAAGCCTACAACGAGATGCTCGATGCACAGAGTTCTTGGAACTTTGCCCAGTCAAACACATCCTATGATGCCATTAACAACTATGCCCAGAGTTTTGTCAACGTAGTTCGTGCCACAGGCGGCAACAATGCCCAGCGCAACCTCATTATCAACGACTACGGAGCCAGCAGTGGCAGCGGTACATGGAGCACCAAGTTGCAAGACCCGCTGAAGCAGATGAAGATACCCGATGGTGAGAGCAACCACATCATCTTCGAGGTACACAACTACCCCTCATTAATTGACAACGACAAGCAGAACCGTAGCATCAGCGACATTCAGACAGAGATTGATGCCTGGATTACCAATCTGAAGACCCATCTAGTCAACAAGGGCGCTCCAGTCATTATTGGCGAATGGGGCACCAGCAATGTGGATGCAGGCGAAGGCAAGACAGACTATGATGTTCGCAAGGACCTGATGTTCCAGTTTGTCGATTACCTCATCAAGGCCATGAAACAGAACGATATCGCCACCTTCTACTGGATGGGACTGACCGATGGTATTGCACGCACCTACCCTGCCTTTACCCAGCCTGACCTAGCACTGAAGATGCTGAAGGCCTATCATGGCGATGACTACAGCCCCAACCTGCCCGATGCCAAGGACTTTGCTGGAGGTATTACCTCAGCTAGCGTCAACTTCACCAATCAATACGGTGAGGTAACTATCTGCAAAGGAGCTATCGACAAAACCGTCTATAAAGGCATAAAGGTGGAGTTGGAGGAAAAGCCAGCCAGCGGTTCTCTGTCATTCAAGGTTTATGCCAACGCTGAAAGCACCAAGGCTATCACCGCCAAAAATGCGCAACTTGCCTTTGCCAACTATACAGGCATCGAGAAAATCAACCTTCAGTGGAATTCATCTACCAATGGCAGCATCAAGGTTAAGAGCGTCAACCTGGTTAAGCAGGACAACTCCACAGAGCCATGCAACCTCGAAGTGTCATGGGGCTGCTATCTCAGCGACTTCAACTATGCAACGGGCATCGAAGACATTACTATCACTCCTGTTCGTCATGACGATGGAATCATCTACAATCTGAGCGGACAGCCTGTAACCTCTCCTCAGCGCGGCATCTACATCCTCAACGGAAAGAAAATCATCAAATAGCAGCACCCATACAGGGTGGACTCAGCGGGGTTGTACTGATATCAACAGACAACCCCGCATTCTTACCTTTTCGTATTTTTAATGATGATATTCAGTGTTGTCGTATCACAAAGGAATACAGAGTTCAGTCCCTGCTGTTCCTGTGCCGGGTCGCCACAGTAGTCGTCACCCACCTGCCACTGTTCGTGAGTGGGGCGTGCCTCCCCACCCCATCCCCAGAAGTTGCAGCCACACACCGTCGGCTCGCTCTTGATAAGCGAGAACACAAAATCATAGTAGCGGTCGCGCCCCACGGTAGGAGAGCCTGGCAAGAATGCAAAGCCATCGCGCGGATAGCCGAATTCCTCAATGACGAGAGGCTTTTGAAGACGCTCGGCGATGGCGGTGTGGCGGTGTATATACTCGGCTGTGTTCCGACACGCGCGCTCCACATTCTCTGCCAATGAGTCTTTGTCGGCCCAACTCCAATTGTAGGGCCACACATGAGCGTTCATATAGTCGATGTTGGGGTCGGCACAAATCTTCTCATAGAGGTCGGCATCCATCTCGCAGCCCCATATACCTTCACTGCCAATGCTGATAAGGTGGTTTTTATCCAAACTGCGTATCAGCGCCGATGTCTGCCTAAGCCACTTGGCAAAAGGTTCCTTGGCCTCATCGCTGAAGGCACGAGGTTCATTACCTATCTGCCACGACATGATGGCAGGATCGTCGCAATAGGGCACTTTGGTATAACGGTTGGTACGGCCTATGATGTCGCGCACATACTGAAAAAAGAGTTCCTGAGCCTTAGTATTGGTGGAGAACTGGCTGACAAAGCTCATGTACTCCGGATAGCTGGTCTCATTGGGGCGCGGAGCCTTACCCGCACCAGCCTGTTCCAGATAGAAACCGTAACCCCCGCTCCACTCCCATGCGTTGTTCAGATAGAGCACGGCCTTCATGCCCCGCTCACCCATCTGCTGTAACAGATAGTCTAGTCCCGCCAGTATGGTGTCGTTATAAACGCCAGGAGACTCCTGCAGCGTTGGCTCAACCTTCGTCATCACCCCACGCTTTCCGTCGCTTCCTACAAGAATGCGCAGGTTGTCCAGTCCCAACTCGTGAAGTTTGTCCAGTTCGCGCAACAGCCTTGCACGGTCGCCCCCCTGTCCTTCCGATGCGAGTATGGCTCCATACCAGAAGTTAGTACCTACATAGCGGTATTCCTTACCGTCGAGCACGAAACTCGCATTCTTTCGCTCCACGAATCCACCAGTCTTACCGACCTGCTTCTCTGAGCAGCCAATTAACAGCAGCGCTACACATACTGCGCATACGCTAAACGACAAATGATTAATGATAAATGATATTATTTTCTTCATGATGCCTTATCTTTAATGTTCAGCTTATACCTTTAAATTTATTAGCCCTTTTCCCTTTTATTCAAACTATCACCTTTGTCTTGCAATACTTTTCACGAAACTCTGTGGGACTACAACCTTTACGCTTGCGGAAGAGACGATTGAAATTGCTCAATGTGTTGAAGCCACAGTCCCAGCATATTTCACTGACGCTGTCGGTGGTATCGAGCAAAAGACGTGCTGCATGCCCCAAGCGGATGTCGATAATGTATTCTGAAAAGGTCTTGCCCGTACGCAATTTAAAAAAACGGCTGAAGGCAGTTGGTGTCATGCTCACAAGGTTGGCAAGCTGTTCCAATCGCAACTCATCGTTGATATGCGTATTGATATAGTCCTTTACTTTCAATACTCGACGCGACTCGCTACTCACATCAACCTTGGCGAAAGTGGAGGAAGCCAGCTCGTACGCGTCGTCAAACTTCGACAACTCATAGAATATATATATCAGTTCATGAGCCATCAAAAACTTATCGTCTATCGTGGCAAGTTTCACTATACGGGGGTAAATAGTCATGATAGCCGACATACGAAAAGCAAGGCCACGCTTTGCACGCATCAGCATCTGATAAATGCTCTTGTAAGGATTCGTGCGGAATGGTGTATGTTCATCCTCGAAGTGGATATAGAATTGTACTGTCACCTCATGGATGTCATCACTTTTGCATTCGTGTTGTTCCCATACATGTTCCAAATCGCTGCTGGTGATAAGCACGAGGTCGAAATCGCCAATAACCTCGCTACTGTCTCCCACCACACGACGGGCACCAGCCGCATTCTCCACGAAATTCAACTCCATGATGTCGTGACAATGGATAGGATAGTCGAACTCCTTCTTGTGACGGTCGGCCACATACATAAAATCATGTTCACCCAAAGGCGTAATTTCTCTTAGTACTCTTGTCTCCATATTTGTATTATAACGGTTGCATAATTACCAGTTATCTGTACGGAAAGGGAATAATGGGAGATTGCCGCCATTCTTGACATTGCCAATCTGGAAATTTTTAAAGCAATAGCGCACGGCCACAGGTTTTTTCACCTCTGGTGAGATGATGATGATGGCTTCGTCCCAGTAACCACCGCCAGGTTGCCAGAAATGCTTGGCCGTGGCAGGATGGAATACCTTGTCCTCACCAGCTACCTCAAAACCCTCCATCTGTTCAAAGGGGGCATCGCACCAATAGTTGTCCTTGGTGTGGATGAAGACAGTGTCGTTCTTGATGGTCATATCCTTGTAGGAAGAACTCTTGTACTGGATAGTTTCAAAACCATAGTCACGGTTCAAAGCCGTAAAGGCCAGACGCTCCCCGACTTCCTGTTTCTGGGCGGGATGGATCTGGGTTGTCTCATACGGATAGACGAGGTCGTTGGTACAGACAAGTGAACTGTTGGGGATGATTTGCGCAGCCTTCCACTGCTGTTCACGGAGCAGGGCACTGCTGACAGCATTCAGGTCGCCATCATCATAGGCCCACGGTGCTATCTGTACGAAATAGAAGGGAATCTCACCAAGTCCGAACTGGCTTCTCCATTGCTCCACAAGCAGCTTCATGCGTTGGGAATACTGGTCGCCAGGGTCGCCCACGTTCGAACAGCCCTGATAATAGAGGATGCCCCTGACGGTGTAGTTCAGGATGGGATTGAAGGTACCGTTGCCCCAGAGCAACGAACGGTGATAGTCGTATTGCGCCCATTTCTTGCAGATTTCCACGGAGTCTGTCGGGTCGCTGGTGTATTTCTGAAGATTCTCCTTTGTCAGCCAACTCTCTACGCGCGAACCTCCTTTGTTAGCTTCTATGATACCAACAGGAATGTCGAGGGTGCGACTCAGCAGTCGCGCGAAAAAATAGCCTGTGGCCGAGAAGTCGCCGACGGTCTTCGGTGAGCACTGTCGCCATTCGCACAGGGCATCGTCCTGAGGCTCACTACGCATGATGCTGGGAATTTTCACTGAGCGCACACCTTTCGAGTTCGCAGCATCAAGCACATGGTGGTTGTAGTCCTTCACAGGACACATACCGAAGCCTTTTACGGGCATCTCCATGTTCGATTGTCCGGCACAAACCCATACCTCACCGCTGACGACATTACTAATGGTCGTGGTTTCACCGTCATCAAAGGTGATGGTCAGCGGGGTATAACTGGCTTTCGGGGTCTTAACCTTTAGCAGCCATTTGCCGTCCTTGTCAGCCTTGACTTTTACACTCTCGTTGTTCCATGAGGTTGTTACCTTCACAGTTTTTCCAGGTTTGGTCCATCCCCAAAGACGGGCATCTGTCTGTTGTTGAAGTACCATATTGTTGCCGATGATGTGCGGCAGTCTTACCTTGGCCAGAATACCGAGTGTCAAGGCCAGGAGCATCAGAAATGTCAGAATCCTTTTCATTTTTGCATAAGTTTTTAGCTTTTACTGTGCAAAGTTAAGAAAAAAATCGTAACTTTGCCATCATAGATGGCTAAATTCTTTGACCTAAAGGTGCAAAGTGCTAAAGAAATCCTCCGTTTCGAAAAAAAAGGAACGAGTTTCTTTGTTTTGCTCTCGACTTTTCGTAACTTTGCACACATGATGACAGAAAATCCATATGTAAAGCAGTTCCCTGAGCTCATGGCAGGCAAGACAGTATTGTATTGTCACGGCTTTGCCAGCAGTGGACAATCAGGCACAGTGACTCGTCTGCGAGAAGTAATGCCACAAGCAAAAGTGGTAGCTCCCGACTTGCCCATCCACCCACAAGAGGCTATTGCATTATTAAAGGAGGTCTGTCAAAAAGAGAAACCTGCACTCGTCATTGGTACTTCTATGGGAGGCATGTATGCAGAACAGCTCTATGGTTTCGACCGTATCTGTGTCAATCCCGCTATGGAAATGGGCGAAACGATGAAGGCGCATGGCATGACGGGAACGCAACAATTCCAGAATCCCCGTTTGGATAGTGTGCAGGAATTCTATGTGGACAAGGCACTGGTCAAAGAATACAAGGACCAGTCGGAGCATCGTTTCGAGGGCATTACCGATGAGGAGCGCCAGCGTGTCTTTGGGCTTTTCGGCGATGAGGATACTACGGTCGATACGTTCGACATGTTTCATACACATTATCCCAACGCTATCCACTTTCATGGTGAGCACCGCATGAACGACCGCTCGTTCATGCACAGTGTGGTTCCGGTCATCCGATGGATTGACGACCAGCAGGAGCATCGTGAGCGCCCTATAATATATATAGGTGTAGAGACGATGATGGACGGCTACCAGAAACCAGCCTCATCCGTTCAGAAGGCCATTCGTTTGCTCATTGAGCACTATCAGGTCTATTTCGTCGTTCCTTGTTCACTGTATGCCACAACTGAATCGTGGCTCACAGAGTATATCAACGTCCCTGCCTGGCACCATACCATCTTCACCTATCGTCGCGACCTGCTCTATGGCGACTATCTCATTAGCCAGCAAAAAGAGGGAGACACCATGGCGACCCTCTTGGAGTTCGGTTCCGACACTTTCAAGACATGGGAAGATATCATTGAATACTTTGCCAGACTTGGCGGACAATAACATATTAGAGTCTTTAAGACTATGAGAACCTACAACAAAACATTACTCACATTACGAACTTTCGCAACCTGCCTGCTTACTATGATGATTCTCGGTAGCAAATCGCAGGAATTGAACCAGTTTACATACAGCCATCTGGGAATGGAAGACGGTATGCACAGCCAAAGAGTGTATAGCATTCTCCAAACCAGTGACGGAGCAATATGGTGGGGGACAAAGAACGGAGTTGAACGATACAACGGCGTCACCATCAGACATTACCAATTGGGCGAACAGGACAAATACAGCAATGATGCCGGACGCATTATCAAGCTTATGGTTGATGAGGAGAGAGATAGTTCTAAGTCGTTGTATGCTTATGATGACAAGGGGTTCATTTTTGTTTATGATGCAGCTACCGACCGTTTCAAGTTAAAGGTAAATATCAGAGAAATGGTTGGTGGCGAAATACGGCTCAACGATATCTGCCCTACCGAACAAGGTCTCTGGACGGCAACAAATCAAGGCATCTACATACTCGATGGCAGAACAGCAAAGGCTGTGAAAAAGGGAATCAGTGTCATTTGCATTGTCAGAACCGAAAAACATCTGATATTCTGTACACGTAGCGGCATTTTTGAAATCGCTGTCACTTCCAATGGAACGGAGAAGCCACGCAAGATAGCTGCTGGTAACATGGAAAGCGGCTATTATGATCCGCTATATGATAAGGTATGGTTGGGCGGATTCTCTTCTGGACTTTATATGTTGGACAATAACGGAGAACTGACAAGGGTGGCCCAAAAAGAGGCTGCATTACAACAGCCCATCCGAAGCATCTGTCCCTATAACAGTAAAACGATGCTCATCGGCATTGACGGTAAGGGAGTTTATTGGATAGATCGCAGACCTGACGAGCAGGGTCAATACAAGAGTGGTCTGCTGTTTGATGCCAATGAGGGTCCAAAAGGCGTCCTGCATGGCAATGGCATCTATTCGATGATATGCGACTCATGGGAAAACATTGTCATTGGCTCCTATTCTGGTGGCATAGACATTGCCCGTCCAGTAGGTAGTACCTCGGCAGTTTTCCGCCATGAACAAAACAACCAGCAGTCGTTACTTAATAATCATGTCAACTGCGTACTTAGGGTTTCATCATCCTTGATGGCGATGGGTACCGACAATGGCGTGAGTTTGTTTAATCCGCAGACAGGTTTCTGGCAACATACTTGTCGCGACATGGTGGTTCTTTCTCTATGCATGGCTCCGAATAGTTCCATATTGGCTGCCACCTATGGTAATGGTGTATATGAGATTGCTCCTAACGGTAGTGCACACCCCTTGTATAATGAAGAAAACGGAACGCTTCAGGACAACCATGTCTTTAGCTTGCTTTTTGACCGCAAAGGTGACCTATGGATGGGATGCCTAGACGGAGCGCTGGTTCAGAAAACACCCACAGGCTGCAAGTACCATCAGGTCAAGTATGTTAATGCACTATTGGAATTACCCAATGGACATATTGCTGTAGGTACGGCATACGGGCTGTGGATTGTAGACCCTGTCACAGGAAAGGTTAACGAACTAAATTATCAGGCAGACCGTAAGGATGATGTCAACCGCTTCATACTGTCACTACTGTTAAATGGAACGGATGAACTTTGGATAGGAACCGATGGCGGTGGCGCGTACATTTATAATCTCCAAACCAAGAAATGCCGCCAAATGACCACAGAGGACGGGCTGCCATCAAATAGTGTTCGCAGTTTATGCAAAGATCATTTCAACCGTATCATGATAGCGACGGAACATGGTCTGGCTTTTGTAAAACCCAACCAACCTACAAAGGCTGTTGATGTCAACTATTGCTATGGCCTAGGCTGTGAATACACTAACGGTGCTTCCACGATTCTTGGCAATAATCATATATTGCTGGGTACCACGTCAGGAGCCATCATCATTAATCCAGAGAACATCCAGGCAATCAACTATCTTGCCGATCTTAGGCTTACTTCCGTCAACTGCAGCGATGATGATAATGACTCTTTTAAAGAAGAAACATACCAAATGCTTCAAGACGGGAGTCTGAAACTTCCCTATGACAAGCGGACCTTTGTTCTAAACTTTGAGAGCATCAACCTTCGCAACCAGTTTGATATAGTTTATCAATACCAGGTAGCCGGAGGTGAGTGGAGTCAGCCCATCGAACAACAATACATTCGATTCACCAATCTGGAGCCAGGCAATCACCGACTAAGACTCAGGGCTATCAGTCGCACCAACGGCACCGTACTTGACGAATTGGAGTTGACTATTCACATCGGACAGCCTTGGTGGAAGTCTTGGTGGATGATGCTCATCTATTGCTGTCTCATCATCCTTGCCTTCTATGGAGCTTGGCGTATATATCAACTACATACCAAATACATGCGTTTGGTAGTTAGTAACCCGCAACTTAACGCAGACCTCCATCAAAGCAATCGATTCCAGACAGAATCGTCAGCCATCAGTCAGCCTCTACCGTCAACAGAAGCTGACGAACAGACAGAAGAAGGCAACGAATTCATCAGTAAAGTGACAAGACTGGTTATCGACAATCTCTCCGACAGTGATTTCAGTATTGATCGTCTTTGTCAGGAGATGGCTATGAGTCGTACGCTCTTTTACATCAAATTGAAGACCTACACAGGTAAATCGCCACAGGACTTCATTCGAGTTATTCGCTTAGAGCGTGCCGTTACGTTGTTGCGCAACGGTCAGTCGGTGACGGATACTGCCACCCTGACAGGCTTTGAAAACGCCAAATACTTTAGTACGGTGTTTAAGAAATACTTTGGTGTTTCACCCTCAAAATTCTGTTGAAAAGGGCAAAAAAGGTATAAAAACTATCATAATAGGGTATAAAAACTGACATCTACAAGTTTTTATACCCTATTTTGTATGCAATGAAACCCCCGCTTATATATAAAAAGGTACTTTTGCACCGCGAAATCTCAATTACAAATTTAACGCTAACTAAAATGATACACAAGAAAAGTTATTCTCTGAGACACCTGTTTGTTGTTAGTATGACAAGCATCACGTTAACTCTTGCAGCCCAACCTACAGCTAAAGAGTGGAATAAAGACGTGGTTGGTTGGAACTTAGGCAATCAGTTAGAATGCTCTGCCCCTGGTCAAGATGGCGAGTCGATGCAAATCGGCATGGCCGACAATAGCATCAAGGCAGAAACTGCATGGGGTAATCCTGTTGTTACCAAGAAAGTCATTAAAGCCGTAAAAGATGCCGGTTTCAATGCCATTCGTATTCCTGTCCGTTGGCAGTGCCATATTACCAATGCACAAGCAATGAGCATTGACAAGGCATGGCTCAACCGTGTGAAGGAAATCGTTGGCTGGTGCCTAAGCAACGACCTGAAAGTTATTATCAACACCCACCACGACAAATGGCTGGAAGGTCGTCCTACCAATGAATATAAAGACGAGAACAACCAGAAACTGGCATTGCTTTGGCTGAATATCGCCAGCGAGTTTGCCCAGTATGACTACCGCGTAGCCTTTGCTGGCACCAACGAGGTTCATATTAAGGACAACTGGGGTAAGCCTGAAGCTGAGAATCTGGCTGTACAGAATTCGTATAACCAGACATTTATTGATGTAGTACGCGCCACAGGTGGCAACAACCTCAAGCGACACCTGATTGTTCAGACCTACGTTTGCAATCCTGACTTCGGCCTCTACAATGGCGATTTCATTATTCCTACTGATGTGGAAGGGAATGGGAACGACTACATGAGCGTAGAGTTCCATTACTACACACCTTGGGACTATGCCGGTGAGTGCAAATTCAATTACTGGGGAGAGCCATTCAAGCAGTTTGGCGAGGCTTCTCCAAGCGACGAGAAGACGATGACAGAGTTCTTCGACAAGACCTTAGCCACATGGGCTTCACAGGGATTAGGCCTTGTTATGGGCGAATGGGGTGTTACCGACCGTCAGAAGGGCGGACAGACTGATAAGATTCACGAGAACATGACTTATTACTGCCAATTCCTGGTCAGCGAGACTCGCAAGCGTGGTATTGCCACATTCATCTGGGACAACAACGCTTTCGGCAGTGGTCCTGAGCACTTCGGCATCTTTGACCGCGAACGTGGTATGAAGGTTAAGGCTCCCTGGATTCTCCAAGGTATCACAGAAGGAAAATCAAAATAAAATATTATCATCTATTTATGAAGAAATTACTGTTTTCTGTTGCAATCGTAGCCATGACAATGTTGGTCATGACTGCTTGCTCTACCAAGAGTGAAACAGATGGCGTCAACGACTTCCGTATTCATCGCGGAACGAATTTGAGCCACTGGCTTTCGCAATCGGAAGAGCGTGGCGAAGCTCGCCAAAAGCACATTCAGGAAGACGACTTCGCTCGTCTTGAGGAATTAGGTTTTGACTTCGTACGCATCCCCATCGACGAAGTTCAGTTCTGGGATGAGAATGGCAACAAACTGCCGGAGGCATGGCAATTACTTACCAATGCCCTCGATTGGGCTCGCAAGCACAACATCCGTGCTATTGTTGACCTTCACATCATTCGCTCTCATTATTTTAATGCTGTCAACGAGGGAGGCGATCAGGCTAACACGCTCTTCACCTCGGAAAAAGCTCAGCAAGATCTCATTAATTTGTGGCAGCAGTTGTCTGAGGCATTACATGAATACAGCAACGACTGGGTAGCCTATGAGTTCATGAATGAACCCGTAGCCGAGGAACATGAGCAATGGAACAAGTTGATTGTCAAGGTTCACGCTGCCCTCCGTAAGATTGAGCCTCAACGCACACTGGTCATCGGCAGCAACATGTGGCAAGGTTATGAAACCATGAAATACCTCAAGGTTCCTGAGGGTGACAAGAATATCATCCTTTCCTTCCACTATTATAATCCGATGATTCTGACTCACTATGGTGCACCTTGGACTCCCATTGGCAAGTACACTGGCAAGGTGAACTATCCTGGCATTCTCGTATCGAAAGAAGACTACGACAGCCAGACTCCTGAGGTTCAAAAGTTGCTGGATGACGATCACTATATGACACAGGAATGGAATATCGACAAGATTCGTGCAGACTTCAAGGATGCCATTGAGGTGGCTAAGAAGTACAACCTTCAACTGTTCTGTGGTGAATGGGGTGTCTTCGAACCCGTTGACCGTGAACTGGCCTATAAGTGGACAAAGGATATGCTGACCGTCTTCAAGGAGAACAACATTGCCTGGACCACATGGTGCTATGATGCAGACTTTGGCTTCTGGGATCAGGAGAAGCACGACTTTAAGGACAAAGGACTTGTTGACCTGCTGACGGCAGAATAAACCATTAATATTGAATCACAACATTCAAAACCAATAAATAAACTTTAGTAATTTTATGAAACAAAACAATCGCAAAATTGCCTGTATGCTTGCTGTCGGTGCTATGATGCTGCCAGCAACCATACTGTCAGCGTCGGCTGCTCCCGCAGGCAGCGTTCAGTCTGTACAGCAGGCAGCCAAGGTGTTCGGTACCGTCACTGACGGTAAGGAACCCGTTATTGGTGCCAGCATCAGAGTAAAGAATGGAAATCAGGGAACGATTACCGACATGGACGGTAACTTCAAACTGGATGTCGCTCCCGGTACAGAACTCCTCATCAGCTATGTAGGTTACAAGGATGTAACCGTGAAGGCTGCTGCCAACATGAACATCGTATTGGAAGAGGAAAGTACTGCCCTCAACGAGGTTGTAGTAACTGCCCTCGGTATCAAGCGTGAACGTAAGGCCCTGGGTTATGCCCTCTCTGAAGTAAAGGGTGAAGAACTGCAGAAAGCCAAGGAAACCAACGTGATTAACTCACTCGCAGGTAAGGTGGCTGGTCTTATCGTTCAGAACACAGCCGGTGGTGCTTCCGGTTCTACCCGCGTACTGCTTCGTGGTAACACAGAGTTGACAGGTAACAACCAGCCTCTCTACGTTATCGACGGTGTTCCCTTGGACAACACCAACTTCGGTAGCGCAGACACAAATGGTGGCTACGATCTCGGTGATGGTATTTCAGCTATCAACCCTGATGATATCGAGAACATGACCGTACTGAAGGGTCCTGCTGCCTCTGCTCTTTATGGTAGCCGCGCTTCTCATGGTGTTATCCTGATCACCACTAAGAAGGCTGATAAGGATAAGATTTCTGTAGAGTATAATGGTTCATTGACCTTCGATGTGCAGAGCACACAGTGGGATAATATCCAGCAGATTTACGGACAGGGTTATACTGGTTCATATCTTCGTTCTTCTATTGGTGGTACAAACTCCAGCTGGGGTACCAAGGCTGACGACTTCAATGTTGAATATTGGGATCATACAGAGCGTCCTTTCCTGATGTATCCAAACAATACTAAGGGATTCTTCCGCACGGGTCTGACAACACAGAATACTGCTATCCTTTCGGTTAACTCAGGTAAGACGGGTGTTCGCTTCAGTGTAACAGATATGCGTAATAAGGACATTCTGCCCAACACTCACATGAGCCGTGATAACTTCAACATTCGCGTAACAACCTCTGCAGGTCCTGTTGACTTTGACTTTACTGCCAATTACACTCGTGAAGAAGTAAAGAACCGTCCCGCACTGGGTGGCTCACAGAGCAACATCGGTAAGAACTTGATGTCACTGGCCAGCACCTTTAATCAAGAGTGGCTGAAGGTTTATGAGAATGCCGAGGGTGAATATGCAGCATGGACTGGTTATGACCAGTACAACAAGAACCCCTATTGGGACCTCTATAAGAATGAGAACAACTCTGCTAAGGATGTTTTCCGTCTGACTGGTAAGGCTGTCTGGAACATCACTGACCACTTGAAGTTGCAGGGTACCATTGGTACTGACATGACCTTCATGGACTTCGAAGATTTCATTGCCCTGACCACACCTGGTAAGTTGGCTGGACAGTATCAGAAGCAGGGCTTCAACAACCGCACTCTGAATGCTGAGATTTTGGCGCTCTATAACAATACTTTCGGTGACTTCGATGTAAACGCTACCATCGGTGGTAACATCTTCAAGGTTAACAACAAGACAGACATCTTTACAGGTCTGGATCAGCAGATGAAGGATGTTGTAGCTATCATGAACTATGCCGAGCAGAGCGTTCAGCAGAACACTTACAAGAAGCAGATTTACTCTCTCTACGGTTCTGCTAGCGTAGGTTACAAGCACACCTACTATTTGGAAGCTACACTGCGTGGTGACAAATCGTCAACTCTGCCTCTTAATAATAATATATATGTATATCCTTCTGTTTCAGGTAGCGTCCTGTTCTCTGAGTTCATCAAGAGCAAGAACATCATCAACTATGGTAAGATCCGTGCTTCATTTGCACAGGTAGGTAGTGATACCGATCCTTATCAATTGGCCCTGAACTACTCTACTGCTAAGTATGCTTACGGTAATGGTAAGGTTATCGGTATGATTAACAACACCATTATTCCTAACAAGGACTTGAAGCCTACCCGCACCAACTCCTTCGAACTGGGTCTGGAAATGAAGTTCTTCCACAACCGTTTGGGCTTAGACTTCACCTACTACAACCAGTTGTCTAAGGACCAGATTATCCGTCTGGCCACCTCAACGACCTCTGGCTACGCTGAAAGTCTTATCAACGCTGGTGAGATTCAGAACAAAGGTATTGAAATCGCACTGAACGGTCGTGTACTGCAGTACAAGGACTTTGCTTGGGATGCTGGTGTCAACTTCTCAAAGAACAGCAACAAAGTAAATGCCCTCGTTGATGGCACCGATTGGCGTGAGCTGGAAAGAGCCTCATGGTGCGGTGTTGCTGTAGGTGCTATGGTTGGCGAAGAGTTCGGAACCATCATCGGTAATGACTTCAAGCGCACAGAGGATGGTCAGTTTATCATCAATGAGGAAACTGGTCTGCCCGAGGTAGAAGAGAAGACTCGCGTACTGGGTAATGCCTCTTGGGACTGGACCGGTGGTTTCTACTCAACCTTTACCTATAAGAATTTCAAACTTTCTGCAGGTTTCGACGTAAAGGTCGGTGCAGACCTCTTCTCAATGTCTATCCGTCAGACATATGAAAGCGGTAAGGCTGATGAGACTTTGGCTGGCCGCGAAGAGTGGTACCGCTCTGAGGAAAATCGTAAGGCTGCCAACATGACACTTGACGAGTGGCGTGCAGCTGGTCGTTGCGAGGGTTACGTCGTTCCTGGTGTCATTAAGAACGCCGACGGAACCTATCGTACAAACGATATCCCCGTTAACCCAGAGAGCTACTGGCAGAGTGCTGCTAGAAACTGTCCCTCTATGTTCATTTATGACAACTCATACGTAAAGTGTCGTGAGATTACCTTCGGTTACACTTTCCCCGAGAAGTGGCTGGGTAAGGTTGTTAAGAACCTCAGCGTATCATTCGTTGCACGTAATCCATTCACCATCTGGAAGAACATTCCAAACATCGACCCAGACTCTGGTTACAACACCTCTGGTCTCGGTCTGGAGTATGGTTCACTGCCCTCACGCCGCAGCTATGGTTTCAATGTTAATGTTAAATTCTAATGAAGGAGGAAGAAACAATGATTAAGAAATATATCAAGAATATCATCGCTGCCTGTTCTGTTTGCTGCTGTTTGACCACAGTTTTTACTGCTTGCAGCGACAGTCACATGCAGGAAGTGAATACCGATGATTCAAAGGCCGCTTCCATAGAACCCAGCGCACAGCTTACCACTGCGCTGTTGCAGACATACGGTGATTTCAGCATGATGGACACCTACCGTTGTTACATCACAGGTTTCACCCAGCACTTTGCTGGTGGTTGGAACGTTACTGCACATGCTGGAAGCGTTTACTATTATGACGACTATAGCAGTGCTGAGTGGAAAGAGCTCTATAGCGTAGGTATCAAGAATATTGTTGATGCTATCGCCAACTCTGTCGACAAGCCAAACACCAATGCTGCTCTGCGCATTCAGCGTGTCTTGCTGATGTCTATTTTGACCGATACTTATGGTGACGTTCCCTGCTTAAAGGCCGGACTAGGCTATATCTCAGGAATCACCACTCCTGAATATGACAAACAGGAAGACATCTATAACTTCTTCTTCGAGGAGTTGGCTGCCTGCGTAGCACAGTTAGGTACTGGCAACGACAACATCAATGGCGATGTTACCAGTCTGGCTGGTGATATCAATGGTTGGAAGCGCTATGCCAACTCACTGCGTTTGCGTTTTGCCATGCGTATCTCTGATGTAGATGAGGGAAAGGCCAAGGCCGAGTTCCAGAAAGCACTCACTGCAGAAGGTGGTTATATCACATCAACAGATCAAGATGCCTATGTCATCTATACCGATGGTCCTTTCACCCTCTATGACGGAGCTGCTGATCTCGATTTCCGTGTTAACGCCCTTGGCGAGATGCTTTACGGACAGGACCCCACCTCTCCTACATTAATCTGTTCAACGTTCTTCAATATCATGAAGGACACCAACGACCCACGTCTTTATCGTATTTGCCGTCACTATCTCAACACCAAGCGTACAGATAAAGAGGCAGACCGCGAGTGGACCGTTGACGTGACTGACGAGGTGGTTGATTATCTGAATCGTTCAGGTGAAGTGGAACAGCCCAACAACCCTGGTGCCGCTTGGTACAACGATTGGGTAAATGCTCCTGCCAACAAAGAGATTCCTACTCTTGAGAGACTGGTTGAACAGTATCCTGATGCTGGTTTCGACGGCAACAACTTCCCTGCTCGTATGATGCGTCCTTGGCTCTCTATTGACTTTGAGATGCCCGACCGTCCTGGTGCACTTATCAACTATGCAGAAGTAGAATTCCTGTTGGCTGAAGCAGCATTGAAGAGATGGATTGATCCTGATACCAAGGAAGCTCACTTCAAGAATGCCGTTACTGCTTCTATCGCTTGGCTGAATAACCATTATCTGCAGTCCTCTATGAGAATTACTGATAATGAAGTTGAGGCTTTCCTTAACGGCCCCATTGCTGATAAGTTTAAGGAGAGTGACGAGGGTGCCAAAGAAGCCATCAACACACAGGCTTGGATTCTCCACATGATGAATCCCTCTGAGGCTTGGGCTAACATGCGTCGTTCTGACTATCCGGTCATTATGGACCGCACCAAGTTGCCTAAGTTCGACGGATTTACATACGGCAGCGACTTGAGAACGCCTACCCGTCTGTGCTATCCTAAATCGGAGGAGCAGTATAACAACAAGAACTATACTGAAGCTCTTGAGCGCATGGGCTCTTACAACGAGCACAATGAGCCTGTTGACGATTGGCACGCACATGTTTGGTGGGACCGTTATGACTACCATGTGAAATAAACAATAATAATAAATAGAAATAAAAATCGTAGATTATTATGATTACCAAGAATATATTTAAATACCTTGCTGCCTGCTTTGTTTGCTGCGGTTTGTCCGTAGCCTTCACCAGCTGCTCCAGCGACGAGGATCCATTCTTCTCTGCTAGTGAGGATGACTATCCCCGTATCATCAATACCGACCTGCCTGAGGGTAAGGGTGGCGAACCCGCTGCACTGCCTAGCATCGAGCGCACCACAAACTTCACCTGTGAGGTGATTGTTACCCCAGCTCATTACACTACCGTTACTTGGTTCGTTGACGACGAGCAGGTGGGTGAAGGTCTGAAGATTGACGTTCCCGTATTGGCTGGCGACCACCTCGTAAAAGTTGTGGCTACCACTACCAAGGGTCTGTCAACCTATCGTTTGCTCACACTCAACGTCCGTCCCGCTACTGGCGACCCCGAGTTGGCTAAAGATGGTCGTTCACGTTGGCTCACTATTGGAACTACAACGACCATAGATTGCAAGAACGTGAAGAACAATGTAACAAAGGTATTCATTGGCAAGACTGAGGCTAGCAATGTATCCTACGCTGACGGAAAGCTTACCTTTGACATTCCTTCTATGGACGAGGGCGAATACATGGTTAGCATCGAGGCCGATGGTATGCGCTATGGCTGTGGCGTATTTACTGTCAGCGTCGACGAATATGTTGACCCAGGCATCAAGGAGACCACTATTTGGGAAGGTGCTGTAGACATCAACTGGGGTGATGCTAATGTGTTCTTGTCTTCAGAAGAGATGGCTGACGTACCTGTAGGTGCTACCGTCCGTCTTGTTTATGAGATCTTTGATGCAGAGTATCATGCGTTGCGCATTACCAACCAAGATTGGTCGAGTGATATTGTTCCTCAGATTGACGGATTCGAGAACCAACCCAATCCATTCGAGTTCGAATTCACTGCCGACATGAAGGGTATTGCTGATGCGAAGGGTATGCTCATTACCGGATTTGGCTACAAGCTGACCAAGGTTGTTATTGTCGAGGGTGTTGCTCCCGCAGAGACCACCCTGTGGGAAGGAGACCCTGTTGACATCAACTGGGGCGATGCCAACGTATTCATCTCTCCTGAAGAGATGGCTAACGTTCCTGTTGGTGCCACTATCAGTCTGCAGTATGAAATCATTACCGCTGAATATCATGCGTTGCGCATTACCAACCAGGACTGGTCGAGTGATATCGTTCCGCAGATTGACGGATTCGAGAATCAACCCAATCCATACGAGTTTACCTATACCGCTGATCATAAGGCAATTGCTGATGCCAAGGGTATGCTCATCACGGGCTTCGGTTACAAGCTAACTAAGGTTACATATAAATAATGTTATATTAATTAGTAGTTTTCTTTTTTGATGAGAAAGTTTATTATCATCACTCTCATTGTCTTGGCTATCTGCCCCGTGCAGGCGGCCAAGACTGCTGCTAAGCAACTGACGTTGGAGGAGAAGATTGGTCAGATGATGCAGCTCGTCACCGATCTCTTCGGCACCAACGATGCACAAGGCGTGTTCCACATCGACAGCGCCAAGGCCGACACGTTGTTCAGCAAGTACAAGATTGGTTCTATCCTGAATGCACCCAACACCTGTGCACCTACCGCTGCTCAGTGGGAGGAGATTATCAGCGACATCCAGAAGTTGTCGATGAAGCACATCGGTATTCCTTGTGTCTTCGGACTGGACCAGAACCACGGCTCCACCTACACTCAAGGTGGTACGCTGTTCCCTCAGAACATCAATGTGGGTGCTACGTTCAATCGCGACATTGCACGTCAGTGTGCCGAGGCAACGGCTTACGAGACGCGCGCCGTCAGCGTGCCCTGGACTTTCTGCCCTACCGTCGACCTTGGACGCGACGCCCGCTGGCCTCGTATCTGGGAAAACTTTGGTGAGGACTGCTATCTGAATGCTGAGATGGGACGCATGCAGACCTTAGGTTTCCAAGGCAACGACCCCAAGCATATTGACCAGCAGCATGTGGCAGTATCGCTGAAGCACTATCTGGGCTATGGTGTGCCCTGGTCTGGCAAAGACCGCACCCCAGCCTACATCTCCCCTTCCGACTTGCGTGAGAAGCACTTCGCTCCTTTCCTTGCAGCTATCCGTGAGGGGGCAGCTTCCATCATGGTCAACTCGGCTTCCGTCAACGGAATGCCCGTTCATGCCAACCATGAGTTGCTGACCGTATGGCTGAAAGAGCAGACGGGATGGGACGGAGTGCTCATTACCGACTGGGCCGACATCAACAATCTCTATACCCGCGAACGAGTGGCTAAGGACAAGAAAGACGCTTTGTGCATAGCCATTAATGCAGGTATCGATATGATTATGGAACCTTACAGCGTGGATGCCTGCATCTTGCTGAAGGAGCTGGTGGAGGAAGGCAAGATACCCATGAGTCGCATTGACGATGCCGTCAGCCGTATTCTTCGCATGAAGGAGCGTCTGGGACTCTATAAGCATCCTACCCAGCGACTCAAGGACTATCCTAAGTTCGGTGGCAAGGAGTTTGCGCAGTTGGCACTTGACGGAGCCGTAGAAAGCATGGTGTTGCTGAAGAACGAAGGCAACATCCTGCCCCTTGCCAAAGGAAAGAAAATCCTCGTTACGGGTCCCAACGCCAACCAGATGCGCTGTCTGAACGGTGGATGGAGCTACACGTGGCAGGGTCATCGCACGGATGAGTTTGCCCAGCAGTACAATACCATCTACGAGGCTCTTTGCAACGAATATGGTCAGCAGAACGTAGTGCTCTGTCAGGGTGTTACCTACAACGAGCAAGGCAAATACTGGGAGGAGAACATGCCCGACATTGAGGCTGCAGTCCGTGCCGCTAAGGATGTCGACATCATCGTGGCCTGCATCGGCGAGAATTCCTACACTGAGACTCCTGGTAACCTGTCGGACTTGACGCTCAGCCAGAACCAGCGCGACTTGGTGAAGGCACTCAGCCAAACGGGCAAGCCCATCGTTCTCATTCTAAACGAAGGTCGTCCACGCATCATCAGCGACATCGTACCCCTCTGTCAGGCAGTTGTCGACATTCTGCTTCCAGGCAATTATGGTGGCGATGCTCTAGCACTGTTGCTCAGTGGCAAGCGCAACTTCTCAGGTCGCATGCCCTACACCTACCCCAGCGAAATCAATTCTCTAGCCAACTACGACTTCAAGAAGAGCGAGGAGGTAGGAACAATGGAGGGAGCCTACGACTATAACGCCCGCATCACCCAGCAGTGGGGCTTCGGCACAGGACTGAGCTATACCACTTTCGAGTATGCCAACCTGCGTGTCGACAAGGCGCACTTTACCAAGGACGATGTGCTGACTGTCAGCGTTGACGTTACCAATAAAGGCCGTATGGCTGGCAAGGAGAGCATCCTGCTCTACAGCAGCGACCTCATTGCCTCAATGACTCCCGATGGTCGTCGTCTGCGTCAGTTCGACAAAATATCGCTTAACCCTGGAGAAACGCGTACCGTTACCCTGCAGTTGCCCGCCTCCGACCTTGCCTTCGTAGGCTACGACGGCCGTTGGCGCCTAGAGGAAGGCGACTTCCTGTTGACCGTGGGTTCGCTGTCCACACAAGTCACCTGCGACCAGACCTTCGTTTGGGATGGTTTGAAGTAAACAACAGGAACTATCTGTAAAGATGAATAAAAGGTGAGACTGCCAAACAGCAGTCTCACCTTCTTTCGTACTTTCATGTCCCACAAGACAGCATTAAACGCTAGTGACCCTCGCTTAATCAGTAATTTGATTTGCCAAATGAGTCTTGTAAGAATGTCAGAAAACGGGCCTTTAGTTGTCAAAAGCGTATGTGTCTATTGTAATATAACTTAAATTACAAAGTAAAATAAGTTATTTTACCGAGCAAAATAAGTTAAATTGCTGAGCAAAATAAGTTATTTTGCAACATCACTACACACTTCTGACAATCAAAGGAATTACAAATGATATGTCATCGAGCCTTTACTGACAAGCTGCGAAGCCTTTACATGGCTACTCAGGCAACATGACCACACCATGCTGCTTCTTACCATCCATCATGATTTTCAGGGGACGGTCGAAGCGGACGTGACGCACAAACTCGGTTTCCTCAACGGCAGGCATGCTGTCGAGGATGGACTTTTGCAGCACACCATCGCCAGTATAGGTGTTGACGGTGAAGTAGCCGACACCAAAGGAGGTGAGGTTCTGGAAGAAGTGGGTGCCCTGCGAAGGGTCGACATGATAGTTCTTCAGGCCAGCCTCAACAATGACACGAGCGGCAGAGATATGGGGCCACTTGACGGGGATACCTAGCCAATAGTCGCTGGAGCCCCAACGACCTGGACCGATGAGGACATAGTTTTTGTCCTCGTCCAAGAAACGACGGTTAATCTGCTCTATCTGGTCAGCAATGGCGGGATTGTTGGCAGCGGTGAAGTCGTCGTCGGCCTTGACATAGACAACATCCACCACGTCTTCAGAGATGCCGTGACCCAAAGAGTTGTGAGAGCGCAGCAGGCACTGTTCGTCAGGAATGGCAGCAAGGTCTTCGTCCAACACTTGCTTGGAATCGACGATAGGACGAATCTGAAGGAGATAGAAGTCGCCATTGATGCCAAGTCCTTCGCCCTTGTTGAGATTGCAGGCAAACTCGATTTCCACAGGACGACGCATCTCCTCAGAGCCCAACTTCTGCGAGAGCTGCAGAATTTCGGGCAAGGGGAAGATGCCATGTTGGAGGACACCCGAGAAGGAAATGACCTTGCGACCGCCCTCGTAGATGCCGTCGCGGATAATCTGGTCGTTGGGGTCGTAGGTGGAAGCAATGCCATTGAGCGATTGGTCCTTATCGGCCTCCTTGACGCGAAGATTGAGGATGTTGAAACCATCGTCTACCTTGAAATCATCGCCCACATGCGACATGTCGAGGGCATAGAAACGGGTCTGCGTCTCCTTGAGGGCAGTGTCCATCTCAGAGGTCTGCAACACCTGATTAGGATGATAGGGCGACACACGCAGGGTCTGTCCTCCATCCACAATATACTTACCCAAGCCTAAGGCCAGAGAGGCAATGCCCTCCTCTGCCAATTCGTCGCCAATGGGGTAATAGTTGAGCGAACGAAGCACACCAGAGAATGTGGGATAGAAGCGGGTGCCATACTGCTGGCCCACCACCTCCTGCAGGATGACAGCCATCTTCTCCTGATCGATAATGTTGGAGGTGGCAGTCATATAGGCCTTTGAGTCCCTATAATAAACAGAGGCATAAACTCCCTTGATAGCACAAGCCAACATGCGAAGCATCTCGTACTTATCCTCAAGATAAGGAATCATATAGGTAGAGTAGATGCCTGCAAAGGGCTGATAATGGGAGTCTTCCAGCAACGAAGAAGAGCGCACGGCAATGGGCGACTTGACAGCTTCGAAGAAAGTGAAGAAGTCAGCAATGAGCGCATCGGGCAACTGAGCTCGCATGAAGTGCTGGAGAATCTCCTCGTCAGAAGCATCGCTGAGGGCGATAGTCCAGAGATTGTTCTTGTCCATGAACTCATCGAAGATGTCGGTACAGAGCACAACGGTCTTGGGAATCTGCACGGTAGCATTCTCGAACTGATTGAGCTCAGGATGGCGCTTGATGACATTGTCGAGGAACGCCAAGCCACGGCCTTTGCCACCCAGAGAGCCATCGCCAATGCGGGCAAAGTGGGCATAGCGGTCGAACTTGAGACGGTCGAAGACAGCCACAACACCAATGTTCTTCATGCGACGATACTGCACGATGGCATCGAAGATAATCTGGCGATGGGCATCGACATCCTGCAACTTGTGCCATGTAACCGTTTTCAGGAACTGAGACACGGGGAAGATGGCACGAGCACAAAGCCAACGACTCATGTGGTTGCGTGAAATGTGATAGAGCATGGAGTCACGAGGAATCTTGAAGATATTGTCCTGAAGTTCCTTCAGCGTAGAGACGCGAGCAACCTCTTCCTTGGTATTAGGATCGCGGAAGACGAAATCGCCGAAGCCCATGTGTTCCTCTATCAGCTGGCGCAGGTCGACATTCATCTTCTTGGAGTTCTTGTCGACAAAGTGGAAACGCTCAGCCTCCGCCTTCTCCTTGTTGGCAATCTCGGAGCTCTGCAGAATCAAAGGCACATACTCGTCGCGACGACGAATCTCACGCAACAGCTTCAGACCCGCCTCAGGATCGCCCTCCTCGACATGGGCCAGACGACCATTGACACCCTTCATGGGGAAACGGGTATCGGAAATCACACCTAATACATTATTAGGATACATCTCATACCAATGTATGGCTTCTTCGTAAGTAGTAGCCAGCACTACCTTGGGGCGACCGCGCTTACGCTGGGCAGCAGCATGAGGGTTGAGCGCCTCGGTAGAGAAGTTCTTGGACTGTGCAAGGATATAATTATAAAGGTTAGGGAGCACAGAGGAGTAGAAACGGATGTTATCCTCGACCAACATAATCATCTGCACACCCGCCTCATGAATATCGTGCTCGATGTTCATCTGGTCCTCAATCAACTTGATGATAGAGAGTATCAAGTTGGTATTGCCCAACCAGCAGAACACATAGTCGAAGATGGTCATATCCTCATGCTCAATGCGCTTGGTGATACCATGCGAGAAAGGAGTCAGCACAACACAAGGAATATGAGGAGCCATGTGCTTAACGTCGCGGGCAACGGCAAAAGCATCGTTGTCTGCATTACCAGGCATACAGATAACGAGGTCGATATCGGTAGTCTTCAGCACATTGCTGGCCTCCTCGGTAGTTGACACCTGGGTGAATGTGGGTGGATAGCGCATACCCAACTCCATATACTCGTCGAAAATCTTTTCGTCAACTCGTCCATCGTCCTCCAACATGAAGGCATCGTAGGGGTTGGCAACTATCAACACATTGAAGATACGACGCGTCATCAGATTGACAAACGACACATCTTTAAGAAAGAAATTGTTGAATTCCTGAGGTATGTTTGCGCTCATAAAAATAGCTATTATGTGGGCAAAGGTACAAATTTTTTCGATAATTCATATCAAAATGTTCGTTTATTGAAATTATTTCGTATCTTTGTAGCAGCAAACGCACTATTCGGCTGAGGATGTCGGTTTAACAAAATGTAACCTTTGCAATGAAAATTTTCACAGAAATCCTTTGCCGTTTGGCAGAAATAACCTAATTTTGTGCTGTCTTAATGACAGAATGACATTTTTGAACTATAAATAGCAATACTATGAACGTTGAAAAAATCATGCAAGGCCTGCAGCAGAAACACGCAGGCGAGGCAGAATTCCTGCAAGCAGTCAGGGAAGTGTTAATCTCTATCGAGGATGTTTACAACCAGCATCCTGAGTTTGAGAAGGCTAAAATCATTGAGCGATTGGTGGAGCCCGAACGCATCACCACATTCCGTGTGCCCTGGGTAGACGACAAAGGTGAGGTACAGGTAAACATCGGTTATCGTGTACAGTTCAACTCAGCAATCGGCCCGTACAAAGGTGGTTTGCGCTTCCACCCGTCAGTGAACCTCAGCATCCTGAAGTTCCTCGGCTTTGAACAGACTTTCAAAAATGCACTGACCACACTGCCGATGGGTGGTGGTAAAGGTGGTTCGGACTTCGCTCCTCGTGGCAAGAGCGATGCTGAAATCATGCGTTTCTGTCAGTCGTTCATGACTGAGCTCTATAAGATTATCGGTCCGGATATGGACGTACCTGCTGGCGACATTGGTGTAGGTGGACGTGAGATTGGCTATCTGTTTGGACAGTATAAGAGACTGACCAGCCAATTCCACGGTGCAACCCTGACGGGTAAAGGACTGGAATGGGGTGGTTCTATCCTGCGCCCAGAGGCTACAGGTTATGGTGCACTCTACTTCGTACACCACATGATGGAGACTCACGGACTTGACATCAAGGGCAAGACGGTGGCTCTGTCTGGCTTTGGCAACGTGGCTTGGGGTGCAGCCAAGAAGGCTACCGAACTGGGTGCTAAGGTAATTACCATCAGCGGTCCTGACGGTTACATCTACGACCCAGAGGGTCTGGACGACGAGAAGATTGAGTATATGCTGGAGTTGCGTGCTAGCGGCAATGATGTTTGTCAGCCTTACGAGGAAGAATTCCCTGGCTCAAAGTTCTTTGCAGGCAAGAAGCCTTGGGAGCAGAAGGCAGACATCTATCTGCCATGTGCTACACAGAACGAGTTGAACGGCAACGATGCAGACATGATACTGGCCCAGAAGCCACTGTGCGTAGCTGAGGTCAGCAACATGGGATGCACAGCAGAGGCCGTTGACAAGTTCCTGGCTGCTGGTCAGCTGTTTGCTCCTGGCAAGGCTGTAAATGCTGGTGGTGTAGCAACCTCTGGTCTGGAGATGACCCAGAACTCAATGCGCATGGCTTGGACGGCTGAGGAAGTTGACCAGCGTCTGCACCAGATTATGTCTGGCATTCACGAGCAGTGCGTGAAATATGGCAAACAGGCTAATGGCTACGTAAACTACGTGAAGGGTGCCAATGTGGCTGGCTTCATGAAAGTAGCTAAGGCTATGTTGGCTCAAGGCATTGTATGATAGTAATACAAAAGATAGCTTTAATAGCATCATTACTGACATTAGGCTTTACCCCGTTGCACGCCCAAAGTGTGCAACGAGGTAAAGCTACGTTTTATTCCAAAAAAGCTACTGGTTCACGAACAGCCAATGGCGAACGGTTGCATCACGACAGTCTGACGTGTGCACACCGCACCTACCCTTTTGGCACCATGCTACGAGTGTATAACCCTGTCAATGGGAAAAGCGTAATAGTCAGGGTGACGGATCGTGGACCTTTTATCCGCGGACGTATTATTGACTTATCATGGAGGGCCGCCAAAGAACTGGACATCATCTCAGCAGGGGTAGCTATGGTTATCGTCCATAAACTGGATACATTCATTGTTCCTTTTCAGGCTACTGACAAGATAGAAATGCCACAACTGGAACTGGAAACCAACGAAGGTGCGCCAGCTCTTGTTCCGTTCTGGAAAGAAATGAAAGAGGCCCAAATGAAAGCTCAAAGGGCTGCTGAGAATACTAAAAAGCGGAAGACTAATGCTTCCGCGTCTGGAGGGAAAACTCCTTGAACTGTGATGTTATCTCATTGTTACCTTGTGCCACACCCACACGGATGATAGCTTGACCATCCTTTAGTTTCTTGTCAGCCAGAATAGTAGCAGTATAACGAACGCCGCTATTGGGAGCTATGCTCTCGACATGAAGATTAGGCGAGATATGGATATGCTTGTTGCCAGACACGTCGAATACAGTAGGCTGGACATCATATAAGGTAACGGAAGACCTATTCATGATTTCGAAGGTGATACGACACTCCTCGCCTGCTCGGATGACACCATCGTGGTCAGCATCTATAAAACGAGCATTGCGGATTTCAATTAAAGAGTTATACTTGATACTATAACCAGGTTCTGCAGGATGCTTAGTCGGGTCGTAAGTGCTTGGCACAGCAGCCGTATACCCACCTTGTCCATTGCGTGGACCAGCACCATCGAAACTGATGCGGTCGTCACCGCTGTTGGTGGCATCAAAGCCACTATCATCGCTATATCCTCCCTGCTGCTGATAGGAGTAGTCATCATTGTCATACTGGCGCCTGCTACGGCGCTGAGTACGCTGTTGCTTATATTCCTCGTATTTTTGTTGCTCCTTCTGGTCGGCTGCAGAACCGATAGCAGCACCAACAATGGCACCACCAGCCATTCCGACTATAGTACCCACGTCATGACCACGCCAACCACCGGAAATACCTCCAATGGCAGAACCTAAGATAGAGCCGAAAGCAGCACCTGTTGCAGCCCCTTCGCCTGTATAAGTGCCACAGCTACTCATCAACACGCCACCGATGATCCATGTCAACATACCTTTCTTCATAACGCAATCTGTTTAAAGTTTCACGTTGCAAAGATAAACATTATCAAGCATACGTCAAGAGGATTTTCCCGAAAAGATAAAAGGGAAATCCCTATTTGAGAAAAAAACAAGTGGGGCATTGCTTTTGGCAACACCCCACCGCATTAGGTTTTCAATCGAAATATTACTCAGCCTTAGCCTCTTCAGCAGCAGCTTCCTCAGCCTTAGGAGCCTCCTCAACGGGAGCCTCAGCAGCCTCAGCCTTAGGAGCAGCAGACTTGCGTGAACGACGAGTCTTCTTCTCTGCCTTTGGAGTCTTGAGCATGTTCTCATCAAAGTCAACGAGCTCGATGAATGCAATATCAGCAGCATCGCCCTGACGGCTACCGAGCTTAATGATGCGGGTGTAACCACCGGGGCGGTCACCTACCTTCTGGGCTACAGTTCCGAAAAGCTCCTTCAGAGCCTCCTTGTTCTGCAGATAGCTGAATACTACACGACGGCTGTTAGTGCTGTCGTCCTTAGAGCGCGTGATGAGGGGCTCTACATATTTCTTAAGTGCCTTTGCCTTGGCGAGAGTCGTAGTGATTCTTTTGTGCATGATCAGTGAAATGGCCATGTTGGCAAGCATAGCACGACGGTGATCAGCAGTACGGCTCAAATGATTGAATTTCTTTCCGTGTCTCATTTTTCGTTTTTTCTTTAAGAGGACTTAGGATCGCGCCTTCTTCCAGGTCGTTTTACTCCTTGTCCAGTTTATACTTTGAAATATCGGTTCCAAACGACAGATTCAGACTCTCGAGCAAATCATCAAGCTCAGTGAGCGATTTCTTACCGAAGTTGCGGAACTTGAGGAGGTCGGTCTTGTTGTATTGTACGAGATCGCCAAGGGTCTCTACATCGGCAGCCTTCAGACAGTTCAGTGCACGAACAGAGAGGTTCATGTCAACCAACTTGGTCTTCAGCAACTGACGCATGTGCAGTACTTCCTCATCGAACTCCTGGTTGCCCTCAGCATCATTGTTCTCCAACGTGATCTTCTCATCTGAGAAGAGCATGAAGTGGTAGATCAAGATCTTAGCGGCTTCCTTCAAGGCGTCCTTCGGGTGAATGGAACCATCCGTAGTTACTTCCAGCACGAGCTTATCGTAGTCGGTCTTCTGCTCAACACGATAGGGCTCAACGCTATACTTAACGTTGCGGATTGGGGTGTAGATTGAGTCTATAGCTATCACATTGACATCGGTACAGAACTCGCGATTCTCATCAGCGGGTACATAACCACGTCCTTTATTGATAGTAAGATCAAGCTGCATCGAAGCTTTGGAATCTAAATGACAAATCACCAATTCGGGATTTAACACTTCAAATCCAGTCAGATACTTGCCTATATCACCGGCTTTAAACTCGGTAGAATTCTCGACAGTGATGGAGACTTTCTCGTTCTCGAATTCTTCCACTACTTGCTTGAACCTAACTTGTTTCAGGTTCAAGATAATGTTGGTTACATCTTCTTTTACACCAGGTACTGATGAGAACTCATGCTCAACACCGGCAATGCGGATGGTGTTGATAGCATAGCCCTCAAGTGATGAAAGAAGAATGCGGCGCAGGGCATTACCAATGGTAACACCGAAACCGGGCTCCAAAGGACGGAATTCAAACTTGCCGACCTTGTCAGAAGCCTCCAACATTACGACTTTATCAGGTTTTTGAAATGCTAATATCGCCATTAATTTAAATGATTTTAGTTCTTAGAGTACAACTCAACGATTGACTGTTCCTTAATGTTCTCAGGGATGTCAGCGCGCTCCGGCATGTGCAGGAACTTACCGCTCTTTGTCTGCTCTTCCCACTCAATCCAGGGATACTTGCTGTGATTGAAACCAGCAAGGGCAGCCTCGATAACCTCGAGAGACTTAGCCTTCTCACGAACACCAACAATCATGCCGGGCTTAACCTGGAATGAAGGAATGTTGACAACTTTTCCGTCAACAACAATATGCTTGTGGCTAACCAACTGACGAGCAGCAGCACGTGTAGGTGCAAGACCCAAACGGAATACTACATTGTCAAGACGGCTCTCAAGCAACTGGAGCAGCACCTCACCGGTGATACCCTCAGCCTTAGCTGCCTTCTCGAAAAGGTTACGGAACTGGCGCTCAAGAACACCATAGGTGTACTTAGCCTTCTGCTTCTCTGCCAACATGACAGCATACTCCGACTGCTTGCGGCGACGGTTGTTGCCATGCTGTCCAGGAGGGAAGTTTCTCCTAGACAAAACTTTGTCCGGGCCGAAGATGGCTTCTCCAAATCGGCGGGCAATTTTTGATTTCGGTCCAATATATCTTGCCATAATCTATAAATAAAATATTCTTTATTACTATTGTCTAGATATTCTAGAAGCTCTAGATTTTCTAGAAATTAAACACGACGACGCTTTGGAGGACGACAGCCATTGTGTGGCAGTGGCGTAACGTCTACAATCTCAACGACCTCGATACCAGCACCATGGACGGCACGGATAGCTGACTCACGACCGTTACCGGGACCCTTTACATAAGCCTTTACCTTACGCAGACCCAGATCAAAAGCGACCTTTGCGCAATCCTCTGCAGCCATCTGGGCAGCATAAGGAGTGTTCTTCTTAGAACCACGGAAGCCCATCTTACCGGCAGAAGACCAAGAAATAATCTGACCCTCGTCGTTTGCGAGTGATACGATAATATTATTGAAAGAACTGTGTACGTGCAGCTGACCGATAGCGGTAACCTTCACGTTTCTCTTCTTTGAAGTGACTGTTTTCTTTGCCATAATTCTTAATCCTTAAATTGTTAAACTAAAAATTACTTCGTGGCCTTCTTCTTGTTTGCAACAGTCTTCTTCTTACCCTTACGTGTACGAGCATTATTCTTTGTGCTCTGACCACGAACGGGCAGACCGTTACGATGACGGACTCCACGATAGCAACCAATATCCATCAGTCGCTTGATGTTCAACTGGATCTCACTACGGAGATCACCTTCTACTTTGAATTCAGCGCCGATGATTTCACGGATCTTGGCAGCCTGGTCGTCACTCCATTCGTTGACTTTCAGGTCGCGGCTCACGCCGGCCTTGTCCAAAATCTTTGCTGAACTACTTCGACCAATACCATAGATATAGGTCAATGCGATTTCGCCACGCTTCTCTTGGGGCAAATCTACTCCAACAATTCTTATTGCCATTTGTTAAAACTAAAAAAATAATAATGTTAAATTCGAATTTTTCGCTAAAAAGCATGCAAAGGTACGCAGAATTTCTGATATTCCGCTACCTTTTTATGCTTATTTAACATAAAAATCAACCCTGACGCATCTTGTACTTGGGGTTCTTCTTGTTGATAACGAACAGACGACCCTTGCGACGTACAATCTTACAATCGGGGGTACGCTTCTTCAATGATGCTCTTGTCTTCATTTTATTTGGTCTCCTTATTATTTGTATCTAAATACAATTCGTCCTTTTGTCAGGTCATAGGGGCTCATTTCAACCTTCACCTTGTCACCGGGAAGAATCTTAATGTAATGCATACGCATCTTTCCGGAGATGTGAGCAATAATGGGCACACCATTCTCTAACTCTACGCGGAACATCGCATTGGATAAAGCCTCAACAATTGTTCCGTCTTGCTCTATAGCGCCTTGCTTTGCCATAATTTAATATAGTTTTCCTTCTATACGTTCTACTTCTTCAAACGAGGATAAAATCTCAGCCTTTCCTTTTCGCACTGCAACGGTATGTTCAAAATGGGCTGCTGGTTTTCCGTCTTGCGTACGGATAGTCCAACGATCATGTGCATCCATATAGATGTCCCGCTTACCCATGGTAATCATCGGTTCAATAGCTATGCACATGTTTGCTTTCAGCATAACACCGTTTCCACGTCTTCCATAGTTTGGAACCCTAGGATCTTCATGCATCTCACGACCGATACCATGACCTGTCAACTCGCGCACTATCCCATATCCGTGGGCTTCGCAATGGTCCTGCACTGCACTGCTAATGTCACCAAGATGATGACCAGCTACTGCTTGTTCGATGCCCAAATAGAGAGACTCCTTGGTAACTCGGAGCAACTCTTTGATTTCGGAATTTACCTCACCTACACAAAATGTATAGCAAGAATCTCCACAAAAACCATTGAGCAACGTTCCGCAATCTACAGAAATGATATCGCCATCCTTTAGTATAGTGCTCTGATTAGGCACTCCATGAACAACGACCTCATTCACCGAGGTGCAGATGCTGGCAGGGAACGGCCCTCCATAGGGATTGGGGAAACCCTTGAAAGTGGGGATTGCTCCATGGTCACGAATAAACTCATCCGCAATCTTATCCAACTGGAGGGTCGTTACGCCAGGCTTGATATGTTTTGCTAATTCGCCAAGTGTCTTACCAACAAGTTGGTTAGCCTGACGCATCAGCTCGATTTCGTCTTCAGTCTTCAGAAATATCTTCATACAGACTTAGTAGGCACTCACTCCGCCACGTCCGTGGATACGGCCTGAATTCAACAGACCGTCGTAGTGACGCATGAGCAGATGACTCTCAATCTGCTGGAGTGTGTCGAGCACAACACCAACAAGAATCAGCAGAGAGGTTCCGCCGAAGAACTGAGAGAATGCATCCTGCACGTTCAATAGTCCAGCCAAAGCTGGCATGATAGCAATGAAAGCGATGAACAGAGAACCAGGCAGAGTGATGCGAGACATCACAGTGTCAATGAAATCTGCTGTTGGCTTACCAGGCTTAATACCAGGGATAAAGCCATTGTTACGCTTCATGTCTTCAGCCATCTGAGTAGGATTGAGCGTGATAGCAGTATAGAAATAGGTAAATGCGATGATCAGTAATGCAAAGATGATATTGTATGTCCAGCTATGATGATCAAGCATAGAGCGAACAAACCAGTTTGCATTCTCCGGAGCTGCATACTGAACGAAGGCCAGCGGGATGAACATCAGTGCCTGAGCAAAGATGATAGGCATCACGTTAGCAGCGAACAGTTTCAGAGGGATGTACTGACGGGCACCACCATACTGCTGGTTGCCTACAAGACGCTTTGCATACTGTACAGGAACCTTACGGACACCCTGTACCAAAACGATAGCTGCGCAAACAACTGCATAGAGAATGATAATCTCAACAAGGAACATCACCAGACCACCACCTGTAATAGCAGTGAAACGAGAGGTTACCTCCTGAATGAACGCCTGTGGCAGACGAGCGATAATACCAATCATAATGATCAGTGAGATACCATTACCTATACCCTTATCCGTAATGCGCTCTCCAAGCCAAAGAATGAACATACTACCGGCAGCCAGGATGATTGTAGCTGGGAATACGAATACTGACCAGCTAATACCTGAAGCCAAAGCAGCACCGGCCTGCATCTTCAGATTGATGAGGTAACTAGGTGCCTGGAACAGCAGGATAGCTACTGTCAGGTACCTAGTATAAGTCATAATCTTCTTGCGACCGCTCTCACCCTCACGCTGCATCTTCTGGAAATAAGGCACAGCAACAGCAAGGAGCTGCATAACGATAGAAGCAGAGATGTAAGGCATGATTCCAAGCGCAAAGATGGATGCGTTGGAGAATGCACCACCGGAGAACATATCAAGCAGCGACATCAGACCACCGGCAGTCTGTGACTGCAGTTTGTCCAACAGGGCCGGATTGATACCAGGAAGTACTACGAATGAACCAAAACGGTAAATCGCTACAAACAGAAGTGTTATCAGGATGCGCTGACGCAGGTCCTCAATCTTCCAAATGTTCTTCAGTGTCTCTATTAACTTCTTCATTGTTGTCTATTAGATAATTGTTGCGTTACCTCCAACTGCCTTGATAGCTTCCTCGGCAGTCTTTGAGAATGCGTTAGCTTCAACGTCTACTTTTGCTTTCAACTCACCATTACCAAGAACCTTTACCAGCTCCTTGCCGTTGGTCAAGCCGGCAGCAACCAGCTCTGCAACGCCAATCTTAGTGAGGTTCTTCTCCTCTGCCAATTTCTGCAGAGTAGAGAGGTTAACAGCAAAGTATTCCTTGTGGTTAATGTTCTTAAAACCAGACTTTGGAACACGACGCTGCAGTGGCATCTGACCACCCTCGAAACCAATCTTCTTCTTGTAACCTGAGCGAGCCTTGGCACCCTTGTGACCACGAGTAGAGGTACCGCCGAGACCAGAGCCTGGTCCGCGACCGATTCTACGACGTGAATGTGTAGAGCCCTCAGCTGGTTTTAAAGTATGTAGTTTCATAATCGTATCTATTTTAAAATGTGATTAAATTAATCGATAACTTCCACCAGATGGTGAACTTTACGAATCATACCGCGGATAACAGGACTGTCTTCCTTCTCAACAACCTGAGAAATCTTGTGAAGACCCAGGGCCTCGAGGGTACGCTTCTGATCTACGGGATAACCGATCTTGCTCTTAATCTGCTTAATCTTAATTGTTGCCATAGTTCTTTCTCCTTTTATCCTCTAAATACTTTATCCATACTAATGCCACGTGTGCCAGCTACAGTGTAGGCATCACGCATCTGACTCAATGCTACGATGGTAGCCTTTACCAGATTGTGGGGGTTAGAAGAACCCTTTGACTTAGCAAGTACGTCCTTAACACCAACACTCTCCAGTACGGCACGCATAGCACCACCGGCCACCAGTCCAGTACCGGCTGCAGCGGGCTTTAAGAATACCTGAGCACCACCGAAGTGAGCTTCCATCTCGTGAGGAATAGTACCCTTCAATACGGGAACTTTTACCAGATTCTTCTTAGCTGCCTCAACACCCTTGGCGATAGCGGCGGTAACCTCACCTGCCTTGCCAAGACCCCAGCCGATGATGCCGTTACCGTCACCGACAACGACAATAGCTGCGAATGTAAAGGTGCGACCGCCCTTTGTTACCTTGGTAACACGGTTGATGGCAACCAGTCTGTCTTTCAACTCTACGTCACTATTTACTTTTACTTTGTTCATTGCCATAATCGTTTAGAATTTAAGTCCACCTTTACGTGCTGCATCAGCCAATGACTTTACACGGCCATGGTAGAGATAACCGTTACGGTCGAAGACAACGGCAGTAACGCCAGCCTCCTGAGCCTTCTTGGCTACCAACTCACCCACCTTCTCAGCCTGCTCAATCTTAGGCATAGCCTCAAGACCCAGTGATGATGCAGATGCAAGTGTTTTACCCTCCAAATCGTTAATCACCTGAACGTAGATCTGCTTGTTAGAGCGGAACACGCTCATACGAGGACGCTCGGCAGTGCCGAATACGTTCTTACGAATTCTGTATTTAATCTTGATTCGTCTTTCAATCTTCTTTGTTGTCATAATCTTTAATCTTTAATTAAGTTTAACCATAAGATTACTTAGCCGAGGCTGACTTACCCGACTTACGACGGATAACCTCGCCCTTGAACAAGATACCCTTACCCTTATAAGGCTCCGGCATACGGAAAGAACGAATCTTTGCACAAATCATACCCAGCAACTGCTTGTCGCATGACTCCAGGATAATCTGAGGATTCTGGTTACGCTCCATTTTGGTCTCTACCTTAACCTCCTTAGGAAGCTGGATAAAGATAGGATGCGTATAACCCAGTGAGAACTCGATGATGTTACCCTGGTTTGAAACACGGTAACCAACACCGACCAGTTCCATTTCCTTCTTATAACCCTCACTTACGCCAACAACCATATTGTTGATCAATGCGCGGTAAAGACCATGGAAAGCCTGCTTCTGCTTAATGTTAACAGGGCTGTTCTCGTCGATTTCAAATGTTACATGACCATCAGCGATAGACACCTTAATAGATGGATCTACCTTCTGGGCGAGCTCGCCCTTAGGACCCTTTACGGTAACAACACCATCCTGCCCCTGGGCAACAGTAACGCCCGCAGGGATACTAATTGGTAATTTTCCTATTCTTGACATAATCAAATCCTCCAATTAATAAACGTAGCAAAGAACCTCGCCGCCAATCTTCAACTGGGCAGCTTCTTTGTCTGTCATTACACCTTGGGATGTAGATAAGATGGCGATACCTAATCCGTTAATTACTCTCGGCATGTTCTTGTAACCAGTGTACTTACGAAGACCTGGTGTAGACACGCGCTTCAGGCATTTGATGGCATTTGCCTTTGTGGCAGGGTCATACTTCAAGGCAACCTTGATAGTACCCTGAGGGCCATCCTCAACGAACTTGTAGTTCAGAATGTAACCCTTCTCGAAGAGGATCTTAGTGATTTCCTTCTTCAAGTTAGACGCAGGAACCTCAACCACGCGGTGGTTGGCCAAAATGGCGTTTCTGAGTCTGGTCAGATAATCTGCTATTGGATCTGTCATAAATTAAATTGTTTAATTAATCGGGACTGCCCCGACAATATTAAATAAATAAAATCTCTTGTCTCTAATTACCAGCTTGCCTTCTTAACGCCTGGAATCAGACCGCTTGATGCCATCTCACGGAACTGGATACGTGAAAGACCGAACTGGCGCATATAACCCTTGGGACGACCAGTGATCTTGCAACGATTGTGCAGGCGGATAGGGTTGGCATTCTTGGGGATAGCCTGAAGAGCACGAGCAGCCTCGTATGCCTCTGCGGGATCCTCAGATGTTGCGATAATCTTCTTCAAGGCTGCACGCTTTTCAGCGTAACGGGCAACGAGCTTAGCGCGCTTTACCTCACGAGCCTTCATTGATTCTTTTGCCATATCTCTTAATCGTTTTTAGCGTTCTTAAAAGGAAGACCGAAAGCCTTCAGCAGAGCATAACCCTCTTCGTCCGTCTTAGCGGTGGTTACAAAGGTAATGTTCATACCCTGAATGCGGTCTACGGTATCAATGTTAATCTCGGGGAAGATGATCTGCTCCTGTACACCGAGTGTATAGTTACCACGACCATCGAACTTGCTCTCAATACCCTTGAAGTCACGGATACGGGGCAAAGCCACGCGAACGAGCTTCTCCAAGAATTCATACATACGCTCACGACGCAGTGTTACCATAACGCCGATAGGCATCTTCTTACGCAGTTTGAAGTTGGCGATATCCTTCTTAGAGTAGGTAGCCACAGCCTTCTGACCTGTAATAGTGGTTATCTCGTTGATAGCTACATCGATGATTTTCTTGTCCTGTGTAGCATCACCCAAACCCTGGTTGATGACAATCTTCTTCAGGACGGGAACCTGCATCTTAGAGCTATAGTTGAACTGCTTCTCCAATGCCGGAACAATCTGCTCGACATAGGTTTTCTTCAATTGTGCTGTATTTGCCATTACTTAATCTCCTCCCCTGACTTTTTAGCGATACGAATAACGTTCTTGCCCTCGTGCTTGATAGCCACGCGAGTAGCCTTACCGCTCTTCGGGTCAATCAGACTTAAATTAGAGATATGTATCGGAGCTTCCTGCTTTACGATACCTCCCTGTGGGTTCTTAGCGCTCGGCTTTGTGCTCTTAGAGACCATGTTCACGCCCTCTACGATGGCACGCTGCTTCTCAACGAGAACCTTAAGCACCTTACCAGTCTTGCCCTTGTCCTCACCGGCCAGGACCATGACTGTATCGTTTTTTCTGATATGTAACTTAGCCATTACTTAAATACTTTTTTATTGTTAAAGAACCTCAGGTGCTAATGAAACGACCTTCATGTTAACGGCACGGAGCTCACGGGCAACGGGGCCGAAGATACGGCTACCGCGGAGCTCACCAGCGTTGTTCAACAGTACACAGGCATTGTCGTCAAAGCGGATGTATGAACCATCAGCGCGACGGATTTCCTTCTTAGTACGAACAACCAGAGCCTTTGATACTGCACCCTTTTTAACGTCACTTGTTGGGATTGCGTTCTTAATAGCAACAACAATCACGTCACCTACGCTGGCGTAACGACGACGAGTACCACCCAGCACACGAATGCAAAGGGCCTCACGAGCGCCACTATTGTCAGCAACGGTCAGTCTTGTTTCTGTTTGTATCATAATTACTTAGCCTTTTCTACGATTTGTACTAATCTCCATCTCTTAGTCTTAGAGAGAGGACGGGTTTCCATGATGAGCACTGTATCACCTACATTGCACTCATTCTTCTCATCGTGAACATGGTATTTCTTTGTCTTCTGGACAAACTTACCATAAATAGGGTGCTTCTCCTTGAACTTAGCTGCAATAACAATGGTTTTATCCATCTTGTTGCTGATAACGACACCCTGTCTTGTCTTTCTTAAATTTCTTGTTTCCATCTGGACCATTATTATTTGTTAAGTTCTCTCTGACGGAGTTCTGTCTTCATACGTGCAATATCACGACGTGCAGCCTTAATCTGTGATGGATTCTCCAGCGGAGTAACAGCGTGGTTCAACTTCATCTGGTTGTACTTAGCAGTCTCGCTCTCAATGCGCTCGGCCAGTTCCTTGGTCTCGAGGCCCTTAATTTCTGTCATCTTCATAGCTTAAGCGTTTTTATCGTAATCACGTCTAACAACAAACTTAGTCTTTACGGGGAGCTTCTGAGCACCGAGACGCAGAGCCTCTTTGGCAGTCTCAAAAGGAACACCCTCTACTTCGAAGAGGATACGACCCGGGGTTACAGGTGCTACCCATCCTGCGGGATCACCCTTACCTTTACCCATACGTACGTCAGCAGGCTTACGAGTGATGGGTTTGTCCGGGAAGATACGAATCCAAACCTGACCTTCACGGTTCATGTAACGATTGATAGCAACACGAGCTGCCTCAATCTGGCGGCTGTCGATCCATTTGGCATCAAGAGTCTTGATTCCGAAAGAGCCGAAAGCCAGCTGTGTTCCGCGGTGGGCGTTGCCTTTATTGCCACGTCCGTCCTGCGGTCTTCTATATCTTACTCTTTTTGGTTGTAACATGATAGCTTCTTTCTTTTTGAATTAATTACTTTTTCTTATTGCGGAATCTTCTGCCACCGTTGTTACCACCGTTAGCGCGGCCTGCGCCCTTCTCCTGAGTGAAGTTAGGAGCCAAGTCTACCTTTCCATAAACCTCACCACGGCAAATCCAGACTTTCAGACCCAGCAGACCAACTTTGGTCAGTGCCTCTGCCTGGCAGTAATCGATGTCAGCACGGAAGGTGTGCAGTGGAGTACGTCCTTCCTTTATCATCTCGCTACGTGCGATTTCAGCACCGTTCAGACGACCTGAGATCTGCACTTTGATACCCTCTGCTCCAGCACGCATAGTGTTAGCAACAGCCATCTTGATAGCACGACGGTAAGCAATCTTACCCTCTATCTGGCGAGCGAGGTTGTTGGCTACGATGTTTGCATCGAGCTCGGGCTTCTTAACTTCAAAAATATTAATCTGAATCTCCTTGTCGTAGAGTTTCTTCAGCTCTTCCTTGAGCTTGTCAACATCCTGACCACCCTTACCAATGACCAGACCCGGACGGGCTGTGCAAATGGTGATGGTAACCAGCTTCAGTGTGCGCTCGATGACAATCTTCGAGATGCTAGCCTTGGCCAGACGCTCGTTCAGATACTTACGGATTTTCTGATCCTCTACCAGGTTGTCTCCGAAGTTCTTGCCTCCGAACCAATTTGAATCCCAACCCTTGACGATTCCAAGACGGTTGCTAATTGGATTAACTTTCTGTCCCATACCTTTTACTTATCATTAGTTTTAGCGTCAACAAACAGAGTTACGTGGTTCGAACGCTTGCGGATACGATAACCACGGCCCTGAGGTGCCGGTCTCATACGTTTCATTGTCACACCCTCATCGACGAAGACGCGGCTTACATACAGTTCGCCATCTTCAGCCTTGCGGTCATTCTTAGCCTCCCAGTTAGCGATAGCTGAGCGGAGCAGTTTCTCCACATTCTCTGAAGCTGCCTTCTTAGAGAATCTCAGAACACCAAGTGCGCGATTTACCTCCATGCCGCGAATCATGTCAACGACATAGCGCATCTTGCGTGGTGAAGAGGGACAGCCTTTCAGCTTTGCAAAATACTGTGTCTTATTGGCTGCCTTAATCTTTTCAGCCATTAATCTTTTTCTGTTTCCCATTATTGCTTCTTTTTAAATGGATGAACCTGTATTACTTCTTGTTACCGGCATGGCCACCAAAACGACGCGTCGGAGCGAACTCACCGAGCTTGTGTCCCACCATGTTCTCAGTAACGTAAACAGGGATAAATTTATTTCCGTTATGAACTGCAATAGTATGTCCCACGAAATCGGGGGAAATCATTGAAGCTCTAGCCCAAGTCTTAACGACATTCTTCTTACCGCTCTCATTCATAGCGAGAACTTTCTTCTCGAGCGATACGTTGATGTATGGGCCTTTTTTTAATGAACGACTCATAATTTACTCTTTCTTAACTTCGTGATTACTTCTTGTTAGCTCTTTCGATGATGTACTTGTTCGAAAGCTTCTTCGGTGCGCGAGTCTTGAGACCCTTAGCATACAAGCCCTTACGTGAACGTGGGTGTCCACCAGACTGACGGCCTTCACCACCACCCATTGGGTGATCATGTGGGTTCATAACAACACCACGGTTGTGAGGACGCTGACCCAACCAGCGTGAGCGACCAGCCTTACCAGACTGCTCCAGAGCGTGGTCTGAGTTACCTACACTACCAATAGTAGCTTTACAAGCAGAGAGTACCTGACGGGTCTCACCTGAAGGGAGTTTAATCACGCAGTAGCTGCCTTCACGAGAAGTCAACTGAGCGAAATTACCAGCCGAACGAACGAGCAGGGCACCCTGTCCTGGACGTAATTCAATGTTGTGAATTACAGTACCAACGGGGATGTTTGCAAGTGGGAGCGCATTACCTACCTCAGGCACTGCGTCTGCACCCGACATCAAGGTTGCACCAACCTCAAGTCCGTTAGGAGCAATAATATAACGTTTTTCACCATCAGCGTAGTAAAGCAGAGCGATACGAGCCGAACGGTTCGGATCGTACTCAATTGTCTTAACTACAGCTGGAACACCATCTTTCTCTCGCTTGAAGTCGATCAGACGATACTTCTTCTTGTGACCACCACCCATATAGCGGACAGTCATCTTACCGGTGTTATTACGACCACCGGTTGAACGCTTACCGTAAACGAGAGACTTCTCTGGCACGGATGCAGTAATATCCTCGAACGTGCCAATAACCTTGTGTCTTTGACCCGGAGTTACGGGTTTTAATTTACGTACTGCCATTTCTTATTACTGAATATTGCTATAAAAATCAATAGTATCGCCCTCCTTAAGAGTAACGATTGCTTTCTTGAACGCATTCTTCTGACCTCTCACGAGTCCTGCCTTGGTATAGCGGCTTGAGCGCTTGCCGGCATAGCGAAGAGTATTTACGTCCTCTACAGTTACATTATACAGAGCCTCGATCTCCTTAGCGATCTCAACCTTGTTAGCCTCGGGCTTTACGATGAAACCATACTTGGCCTGAGCCTTCTTGGTCACTTCCTCACCACGGTGCTTACCGGTCTTTGGCTTATAAGTTCTGTCGACCGAAGACTTCTCTGTAATGTTATTCATTTTCTCTGTAATCAGAGGCTTTATAATAAATGCCATATCTTTAGTCTCCTTTATTTATTTAAAACACCGTCGATAGCCTTCAGAGAGTTCTCAGTAACAACCATCACGTCAGCATTCAGCACTTTGTAGGTGTTGATGTTGCTGGCGATAATGCACTCAGACTTCTGCAAGTTGCGAGCCGACAAATATACATTTTTATTTGCTTCTGGCAAAACCATCAGTACCTTCTTACCATCGACTTTCAGATTTTTTGCAATATTTACGAATTCTTTAGTCTTTGGAGCCTCAAAGTTGAAGTCCTCAACTACGATGATTGCATTCTCCTGAGCCTTGTAAGACAGAGCCGACTTACGAGCCAGCACCTTTACCTTCTTGTTCAGCTTGAAGCCATAGTCACGAGGTGTAGGACCGAATACGCGACCACCACCACGCAGCAGAGGTGAGTTGATATCACCATGACGAGCACCGCCGCCGCCCTTCTGGCGACCCAGCTTGCGGGTAGAACCTGCATGCTCACTACGTTCCTTAGCTTTAGCAGTTCCCTGGCGCTGATTGGCCATATACTGCTTCACGTCCAAATAGATTACATGGTCGTTAGGTTCAATTCCGAAGATGGCCTCGTTCAACGTAACCTTTCTTCCGGTCTCCTGACCCTTGATGTTCAATACGTTAATTTCCATAGCTTACTTCTCGATTAAAACTGTTGAACCATTACATCCAGCGCAGCTACCCTTCACGAGGATCAGGTTGTGCTCTGGAATTACCTTTAACACTCTAAGGTTCTGCGTCGTCACGCGGTCGCCACCCATCTGGCCACCCATACGCATGCCCTTGAACACCTTGGCGGGATAAGAACAAGCACCGATAGAACCCGGCTTACGCAGACGGTCGTCCTGACCGTGGGTGCTCTGACCTACGCCACCAAAACCGTGACGTTTTACTACACCCTGGAAACCTTTACCTTTAGAGGTGCCTACGATGTCAACGAACTCAGTGTCGTTGAACAACTCTACGGTGATGGTGTCACCGAGGTTGTGCTCCTCTTCGAACTTGAACTCGGCCAAGTGGGCCTTTGGTGTTGTACCTGCCTTCTTAAAGATTCCCATCATAGCCTTGGTGGTATTCTTTTCTTTCTTCTCACCATAAGCCAACTGAAGGGCAGCGTAACCGTCCTTCTCGACGGTCTTTACCTGCGTAACAACACAAGGACCAGCTTCGATAACAGTGCACGGTACATTCTTACCGTCGGCACTGAAAACGGATGTCATTCCGATTTTTCTTCCAATTAATCCTGGCATTTCAGTTTAAATTTAAATAATAATGTGAATATATTCTGTTTCTTTTTAAGTGCCGCCATAAGAACTGCGCTGCAAAACACACTTAAAAAGACACGCACTCACTTCTTCCAAATTGAAGGTTAAGTCGCTCTTTGTCAGCGTATTGATGGCCTGCGGGCCAGCGCAATACTCACTTTAGCGGGTGCAAAGGTACACATAATAAATAATATACACAATACTCCTAGGTTACAATATAACATTATTTAACTGTTTTAGATATTTTTGACATTTCTTTCATCATTGATAGTTAGTTATCCCTTGGTTTAGAGAGCGATTCAATTGGGGTATAGGCACATAGTTGTTTGCGTATAGGCGAACTATCGTTTGGGTATAGACTCACGATGGATATCCAACTCTAAAAATGGAAGACTTCGTAAGATTTTTCAGGTTGCCTCAGGCACTTCCCCATCTATCCTGGTGAGAGGAACGGTTTCGGTGTCAGTCCGCCATAGCTCTTGGCCGCCTCTTGCAGCGCCTCCTCGGTGGTGTACCGCTCTGTGAACATCAATTCCTTACAGTCGATTTTCAACATCTGCCACAATGCTGTCGTGTGGCGCATCTTCTGTCGCTGTTTAAACTGCCCAAGCGTATTGCTGCGCTTTTCGTCCGATGTAGCCGTACGTGTAACCAGTTTTCCGTTACGTTGATAAATTGTAACGCCCGACTGACGGAAACTGCCAGTCAGCATTAATCCCGAGGCTGTCTTTCTCTTCTTCATTGTTTGGTTCTCCTTTCTTTATCGTTATCAGCATCTATGATTATATCCATGATTATCATCGCTTCGTCCTTCCAAAACCCTTCAAATACCATACCCATACTCTTCCTTTGCTCTAACAAAGGAGATACATCCATTGTTGTCCGGTACTTGTCCGGTATTTGTTCGGTACTTGTCCGGTTAATAACCACACAAATAGTGTACGAATGCTGTGCTTCTACCGCATACATAATGGGCATAATTTAAGGCAAATAGCTTGCTACACTATGGGAACTCCTTGCCTAAACCTTGCCTTCTCCGTTGCAAAGATAATAATATATAGCCATTTAACCAAATTATTTAAACAATATCATGAAATGTGCATTAGACAAAAAAAACAGCGCACCTGTTACCAGATACGCTGCTTGTTCTATAGTCGAAATGCAGGGTACTACACCTTGATCTCAACCTCAACACCGCTGGGGAGCTCGAGCTTCATCAGAGCGTCAACAGTCTTAGCGGTAGAGCTGTAGATGTCGATCAGACGCTTGTAGTCTGACAGCTGGAACTGCTCACGAGCCTTCTTGTTAACGAAGGTAGAGCGGTTAACGGTGTAGATACGCTTGTGGGTGGGAAGGGGAATTGGACCGCTGATGATAGCACCAGTAGCCTTAACGGCCTTCACAATCTTCTCTGCTGACTTGTCTACGAGTTTGTGGTCGTAGCTCTTCAGCTTGATACGAATTTTCTGACTCATAATTAAATCTTTGAACTTTAAATTTTGTAATCGACCTTGGTCGCTTTGACCTTTAGGTCTAAGAACTTTGAATTTTATGATTACTGCCGCTAAAGAGTCATTTGCTCAACGACAGCGTTATGGATGGGGCGGCAAAACCGCCCCACACACGTTTTCTTTATACGAGGTCTGCACGACCCTTAACCTCCTCGAGCACGGCCTTAGCCAGAGCTGAAGACAGAGGAGCGTGGTGGCTGTACTCCATAGAGCTGGTAGCACGACCAGAGGTAATGGTACGCAGAGCGGTTACATAACCGAACATCTCTGACAGGGGCACCTTAGCCTTAACAACACGAGCACCACTGCGAGCCTCTTCCATACCCTCAACTTGACCACGACGCTTGTTCAGGTCACCGATAACGTCACCCATGTTCTCCTCAGGTGTTACCACCTCGAGCTTCATGATGGGCTCCATCAGTACGGGCTTAGCCTGAGCGCAAACGGCCTTGTAAGCCATCTGGGCAGCGATTTCGAATGACAGCTGGTCAGAGTCAACGGGGTGGAACGAACCATCGACAACGACAACCTTCAGCGAGTCAACGGGATAGCCACCGAGGATACCGTTCTTCATAGCAGCCTCGAAGCCCTTCTGGATAGAGGGGATGAACTCCTTAGGAATGTTACCACCCTTCACCTCGTTGACGAACTGCAGGCCACCGTTCTCCTTGATGTTCCAGTCTTCATCAACAGGACCAACGTTTACGATGATGTCAGCGAACTTACCGCGACCACCAGACTGCTTCTTGTAAACCTCACGGTAGCCCATAACGGTCTTGGTGATGGCCTCCTTGTAGTTAACCTGAGGCTTACCTTGGTTACACTCTACCTTGAACTCACGCTTCAGACGGTCGATGATGATGTCGAGGTGGAGCTCACCCATACCAGAGATGATGGTCTGACCACTCTGCTCGTCGGTACGTACGGTGAATGTGGGGTCTTCCTCAGCCAACTTAGCCAAACCATTGTCAAGCTTGGCAACGTCAGCCTGAGACTTAGGCTCAACAGCGATAGAAATCACAGTGTCGGGGAAGGTCATTGACTCCAGTACGATGGGCTTCTCCTCGTCACAGAGGGTATCACCGGTACGGATATCTTTGAAACCTACACCTGCGCCGATATCACCAGCGTCGATAGAGTCCATAGGAATTTCCTTGTTTGAGTTCATCTGGAACAGACGGCTGATACGCTCCTTCTTGCCCGAACGGGGATTGTAAACGTAAGAACCGGCCTTCACGCTACCAGAATAGACGCGGAAGAATACCAGACGACCCATATAGGGATCGGTTGCAATCTTAAAGGCCAGAGCAGCTGTTGGCTCGTCCTCACTGGGCTTGCGACCCTCTTCCTCGTCGGTGTTGGGGTTGGTACCCATCACCATCTCCACGTCAACGGGAGCGGGCAGGAAGGCACAAACGTAGTCGAGCAGAGGCTGAACACCCTTGTTCTTATAAGACGAACCGAGCAGCATAGGTGTGCAAGCCATTGAGATACAACCCTTACGGATAGCAGCGATGATCTCGTCCTCAGTGATAGAGTTAGGATCGTCGAAGTACTTCTCCATCAGGGCCTCGTCATACTCAGCGGCAGCCTCGAGCAGCTTGTTGCGCCACTCGTCGCACTCTGCCTGCAGGTCGGCAGGGATATCCTCTACGTCATACTCAGCACCCATGGTCTCGTCGTGCCACAGGATAGCCTTCATCTTGATGAGGTCAACCAGACCCTTGAAGTTCTCCTCAGCACCGATGGGCACCTGGATAACAACGGGGTTAGCACCCAGAATGTCCTTCATCTGCTGAACAGTCTCGAAGAAGTCAGCACCTGAACGGTCCATCTTGTTTACGTAACCGATACGGGGTACATTGTACTTATCAGCCTGACGCCATACGGTCTCTGACTGAGGCTGAACACCATCAGCAGCAGAATACGTAGCAACAGCTCCATCGAGTACACGCAATGAACGCTCTACCTCAGCGGTAAAGTCAACGTGTCCCGGAGTGTCAATCAGGTTAATCTTGTACTCCTTACCATTCCACTTCCAGTTACAGGTTGTAGCAGCAGAGGTAATGGTGATACCACGCTCCTGCTCCTGGGCCATCCAGTCCATGGTAGCAGCACCATCGTGCACCTCACCAATCTTGTGTGTCTTACCCGTATAGAACAGGATACGCTCAGAAGTGGTGGTCTTACCGGCATCGATGTGAGCCATGATACCAATATTGCGGGTCAAATGTAAATCGCGATTTGCCATTTCTTTTCCTTTTACCTTATTAATATATTAGAATCTGAAGTGAGCGAATGCACGGTTAGCCTCAGCCATACGGTGCATATCTTCCTTACGCTTGAAGGCACCACCCTGGTTGTTATAAGCATCCATAATCTCAGAAGCCAGCTTGTCAGCCATTGACTTACCGCTACGCTTACGGGCAAATGCAATCATATTCTTCATAGAGATGCTCTCCTTACGGTCGGGACGAATCTCAGTAGGCACCTGGAAGGTTGCACCACCGATACGACGGCTCTTAACCTCTACCTGAGGAGTGATGTTGTCGAGAGCCTGCTTCCAGATTTCCAGAGCTGACTTCTCTTCATTCTGCATCTTAGCCTTGACATTCTCAAGGGCATTGTAGAAAATCTCGTAAGAGATAGACTTCTTACCATCATACATCAGATGGTTCACAAACTTCGACACTTTCTTGTCGTTGAAGACTGGATCGGGAAGGATCACTCTCTTCTTTGGTTTTGCTTTTCTCATTTTTCGTTTTTGAATTAATGTCTGCTTGGGGCTGTTCTTTCTCGTTCTTCAACGCTCTCACATGAGCATTTACTCAACCTGTCTTTAACAATTCTCCAGCAAAACGGTTTTACTTTTCAATTAATTCCTATAAGGCTTATAATCCTCTCCGATTATTATTTCTTAGCCTTAGGACGCTTAGCTCCGTACTTTGAGCGACGCTGTGTACGGCTGGCAACACCAGCGGTATCAAGCGTACCACGTACGATGTGATAACGTACACCGGGAAGGTCCTTTACACGACCGCCACGAACCAGCACGATGCTGTGCTCCTGCAAGTTGTGTCCCTCTCCGGGGATGTACGAGTTAACTTCCTTCTGATTAGTCAGACGAACACGGGCTACCTTACGCATAGCCGAATTAGGCTTCTTGGGGGTCGTTGTGTAGACACGAACACAGACGCCACGACGCTGAGGACATGCGTCCAGCGCGGGAGACTTGCTCTTGTCAACGAGCACCTTTCTGCCTTTTCTTACCAATTGTGAAATTGTAGGCATAATTGTTTGTTTTTTAATTAATTATATTGTTGTGTTATATTCAACTTGACATAGTGCACCCATACATTTTGAGCGCTTTTGGGGTGCAAAGGTAGCAACTTTTCCGCGAACCACCTAATATATAAGGAACAAAAGTTTCCTTGATATATCATTTTTAACATAAAATAATAGTTTTGATGATTATTAACCATTTATTTATCTCCCTCTCACACGATTTTTCGTAACTTTGTGCCCACTAATTTACACTAAGACGACTATGGAACTGATTAAAGACAAAGAGTTTGGAGGCGAGCGTCCCTTGTTTGCCACCCACGATTTACGACTGGAAAACATCGTAATTACCGATGGTGAGAGTGGCATCAAGCAATGCCAGAACATGGAAGCCAGCAACTGCCGTTTCTATGGCAAATACCCCTGGTGGCATGTTGATGGCGCACTCATTGAGGACTGCTATTTCGCTCTTGACTCCCGTTCAGCCATCTGGTACACCAACGACCTTGTGATGCGTCGTTGTCGTATCGATGCGCCCAAATTTTTCCGCGAGATGAAGCGAGTGGAACTAGTAGATGTTGAGCTGACAGATGCCGATGAAACCTTTTGGAAAGTAGATGGACTGAAGCTGAAGAACGTAAAACTGCATGGGGGCACCTACCCCTTCATGTTTTCTCAGAACATCTATGTAGACGGACTGGAAAGCGATTCAAAGTACGTGTTCCAATACTGCAAAAACGTTGAGATTCATCATGCCAATATACTCACCAAGGACTCTTTTTGGGAGTGCGAGAACGTTACCATCTATGATTCTGTGTTGGATGGCGAATACTTGGCTTGGCATTCTAAGAATGTACGACTAATTAATTGCCATCTGGCTGGCGAACAGCTGTTGTGCTATGCCCAGGATTTGGTGCTCGAAAACTGCACCTTCGACCGTATGTGCGACCGCATTTTCGAGTATTCAACGGTGAATGCAGACATTCGTGGACATGTTGAAAATATCAAAAACCCCACCAGCGGACATATTGTGGCCGATTCTATCGGTTCCATCACCATCGACGAGAACGTTCGTCAACCCAACAACTGCGTGATAGAAATAAGAAAGTAAAATTCGATTATATGTTCAACTTCGATGAGATAATCAACAGACGCGATACTGGTTGTGTCAAGTGGGACGAAGGCGAGGAAGGCGTCATTCCCATGTGGGTGGCCGATATGGACTTCCCTGTAGCACCTGCTATTCAGGAGGCCATTCGTAAGCGTGCCCAGCATCCCGTATTCGGCTATACCTATGTGCAGGACAACTACTACAATGCCATCATCTCATGGTTCCAACGACGCCATCATTGGACTATCGCGCGCGAACATATTTTATATATAACAGGAGTTGTACCAGCCATGTCGGTGGCTATCAAGGCGCTCACCATGCCTGGCGAGAAGGTTCTCATCCTGTCGCCCGACTACAACTGCTTCTTCTCCAGCGTCAAGAACAACGGGTGCGAGGTGGCGGAAAGTGTGTTGCAACTGAATCACAATACACAGTGTAACACCAATCGTTTCGAAGTGGACTGGGCAGATTTCGAAGAAAAATGTGCAGACGAGAAGTGTACTGTCTTCCTGCTCTGCAACCCCCACAACCCTACTGGACGCGTGTGGACTCGCGAGGAACTGCAACACATGGCCGAACTCTGTCACCGCCATCAAGTGCGCATTGTCAGCGATGAGATTCACTGCGAACTCATCATGTCTGGTCATCAGTTCTGTCCCATGGCTACCGTTGATTCCACTGCCATCATTCTCAACTCGCCATCCAAGTCGTTTAACATTGCAGGACTGACAACGGCTAACATCATCTGCAGCGATGCTCCTACCCGTCGCCGACTGGATCGTGCCATCAACATCAACGAAGTTTGCGACCTTAATCCTTTTGGTCCTGTAGCACTCATGGCAGCCTACAACGAGAGCGAGCAATGGATAGACGAATTGAACCCATATCTGTGGCAAAACTATACCATTTTGCGCGATTTCATCGAGAAAAACCTGCCTAAATGGAAGGTGATGCCCCTCGAAGGCACCTACCTCGTATGGGTCGATGTCAGTGCGTGCTGCGATTCTGTAGCTACCTACTGCGAAGATATCAAGCAGAAAGCCAAGGTATGGCTGAACCCAGGTACTATGTACGGTCCCACATCAGGCGAAGGCTACCTGCGCATCAACATCGCATGTCCCAAGACAATTCTTTTAGAAGCATTAAATAGATTATTAAAGATATGAAAAACGAAGTAAACTCATGGTCAGTGACCTGGGGTGTCCTGATGGCCATCCTCTTCTCAGCAGCAGCTGCCTACCTCGGTCTGAAAGTCGGTCAAGTGTTCGAAGCTGCTATCCCCATCGCTATCATCGCAGTAGGCGTATCCACCGCTGCCAAGCGCTCTAATGCCTTGCGCGAGAATGTCATCATCCAGTCCATTGGAGCCTGTTCTGGCGCTGTGGTGGCTGGTGCCATCTTTACCCTCCCAGCTATTTATATCCTGCAGGCCAAATATCCTGAGATGTCAGCCGACTTCCTCAAGATTTTCATCGCCTCGCTGTTGGGTGGCGTTTTAGGCATTCTGTTCCTCATCCCCTTCCGTCGCTATTTCGTAGAGGCCCCTCAGGAGCAGTTCCCCTTCCCAGAAGCTACAGCTACCACACAAGTTTTGAAGAGTGGCGATAAGGGTAGTAGCCAGGCCAAGCCCCTGTTGATTGCAGGATTGGTAGGCGGACTCTACGATTTCATCGTGGCCACCTTCGGTTGGTGGAACGAGAATGTCACCTCGCGCATGATACCCTTTGGCGACGATTTGGCAGAGAAGACCAAGTTGGTGTTCAAAAACAACACAGGTGCTGCTGTGCTGGGCTTAGGTTACATCATCGGCTTTCGATACGCCCTCATCATTACGCTGGGCTCGCTGTTCGTATGGTGGCTCGTCGTACCAGGAATGGCCCTGCTTTTCCCCGATACTGTTCTGAACCAGTGGAATCCGGCTATTGATACAGCTGTGGGCGACATGTCGCCTGAACTCATCTTCACCTCCTACGGCAAGAGCATCGGCATTGGAGCCATCGCTATGGCTGGTATCATCGGCATCATCAAGTCGTGGGGTGTTATCAAGAGTGCCGTTGGATTGGCAACGAAAGCGGGTTCTGCAACTGAATCGCAGGGCACAATACAACAAGACCTGCCCTTCAAGTTCATTGCCATTGCAGCCACGCTGACGCTTATCCTCACCTTCCTCTTCTTCTGGTTTGGTGTCATGGACGGCAATCTGCTCTTTGCCCTTGTAGCCATTATCCTCACGGCTGTCATTGCATTCCTTTTCACCACCGTTGCAGCCAATGCCATTGCTATTGTGGGCTCCAACCCTGTTAGTGGTATGACACTGATGACTCTCATCCTCGCCTCTGTCGTGATGGTAGGCGTAGGACTGAAAGGCACGGGTGGTATGGTGGCAGCCCTCATCATGGGTGGTGTCGTATGCACTGCCCTTTCGATGGCAGGTTCGTTCATCACCGACCTGAAAATCGGTTACTGGTGTGGCACACAGCCTAAGAAACAAGAAACTTGGAAGTTCCTTGGCACACTGGTCAGCGCAGCCACTGTAGGTGGTGTCATGATGCTGTTGAACGAGACCTACGGCTTTGCCTCTGGAGCCCTTGCTGCACCTCAAGCCAATGCGATGGCCGCTGTTATCGACCCCCTGATGAATGGTGTGGGAGCCCCCTGGCCCCTCTATGCCCTTGGTGCCATCATTGCTGTGGTACTCACCTTCTTCAAGGTACCTGCCCTCGCCTTTGCGTTGGGTATGTTTATTCCCATGGAACTCAACGTGCCCCTGCTCATCGGTGGAGCCGTCAATTGGTATGTCACCACCCGTTCAAAGGACGATGAGACTAATAAGGCCCGCGGTGAGAAAGGCAACCTCATTGCCTCTGGTTTCATTGCAGGTGGCGCCCTCATGGGAGTCATCAGTGCCCTGCTCCGTTTCGGTGGTATCCAGTTCGATTATGCCCAGTGGTGGACCAATCCACTCTCTGAACTCTGCAGTTTGGCAGCCTATATCCTGCTGATTCTCTACTTTATCCGCGCCACAAAGAAGTAACTTTGCAGGTCGTACCGAGCGTGTCCGCACATGCCCGGAAGCCTTTCCGTATATGCTCGGGAGCCTTTCTACAGTGGCTCCCGAGCTTTTCGTATGGAGTGCTGAGCCATTGTGTATCAACAGAAATGTGACATTTTTTCAGTGAAAGCTTTGGTACTTTCGTTTTTATTTCCTATATTTGCGCCAAGAAAACTAAAATGAACAAACTGAAAACTATAAAGTTATGAACAAGAACGAGAAATTTGTCATCACCATCAATCGCGAGTTAGGCAGTGGTGGTCGCACCGTAGGTCGCAAGTTGGCTGAAAGGCTGGGCGTAGAATATTACGACAAGGCCGTTGTCAAGGGCTTGCAAGAAAAATATCACCTCAGCGCTGAGCAGATTGAGAAACTAAAGGGTGAGAAGCAGAATTGGTGGACAGAATTCAAGCGCGTCATGCAGTTGGGTCCAGGTATGAGCGCCAACTACTATCTGCCCAAAATTGGCGACGAGCCCGATTTGCTGGACTCCAGAGATGTTTATGAGACGGAGAAGGAAATTCTGAATGGAATTGCTGCTGAAGAGTCATGTGTAATAGCCGGTCGCACCGGTTTCCATGTATTCCGCAACCATCCCAACCACCTGAGCATCCTCATCCAAGCCTCGACGGAATTCCGCATAGCGCGTACCATGCGTAAGGAAAACGTATCAGAGAAAGAGGCTCTCAAGATTATCGAGAAGGTGGACAAGATGCGCGAGAACTATGTCAATGAGTTCACCCACACATCGCGCTACGATACCCGTAACTACCAGCTCGTCATCACTGCTGATGGTAAGACGGAGGACGAGATTGTAGACCTGATTATGATGTACATCGGATAATCAGAGAAAAACAGGAGGAAGATAGGGCTGCCGAAAGGTGGCCCTTTTCTGTTTGAAAAACGGGAGAATATTGCATAAAGATGTAAGAAAACGGTGTTTTATGAGTTTTTTTCCATAAAAATGCAGCGAAATGCATGTTTTTTAGTACCTTTGCCACGATTTATATATAAATAATGTAGAGAAAGCAACATGAAACTATTCGACGTGTATCCCCTGTTCGACGTGAACATCGTAAAAGGACAGGGATGTAAGGTCTGGGATGAAAAGGGACAGGAGTATCTGGACTTGTATGGCGGACATGCCGTCATCTCCATCGGTCACTCCCACCCCCATTATATTCAGAAGGTAACGGAGCAGTTGCAGAAGATAGGCTTCTACTCGAACTCAGTAATTAACAAGTTGCAGGTGGAGCTAGCCGAGCGTCTAGGCAAAATCAGTGGTTATGACGATTACCAGCTATTCCTGATAAACAGCGGTGCCGAGGCTAACGAGAATGCCCTGAAGCTGGCTTCGTTCAAGAATCCATCAGCCACACGCATTCTTTCATGTGAGAAATCGTTCCATGGACGTACCTCATTGGCTGTCGAAGTAACCAACAATCCAAAAATTGTGGCTCCGCTGAACGACAACCACCATGTTCGATTCCTCCCCCTGAACGATATTGAGCCTTGGGTGCGTGAAATGTCACGCGGAGGAGTAGCTGCCGTCATCTTGGAGTGCATTCAAGGTGTGGGCGGCATCAAGATGGCGACGCCCAAGTTTGCCCAAGACTTGGCATACGCCTGCAAGCGTTTCGGAGTAACGTTGATTTGCGACGAGATACAATGTGGTTACGGACGTAGCGGTAAGTTCTTTGCCCACCAATGGCTGGGCATCAAGCCCGACATCATCACCGTAGCCAAGGGTATTGCCAACGGATTCCCCATGGGTGGCGTACTGATTTCTCCTGAATTCCAGCCCGTCTATGGACAACTGGGCACCACGTTTGGTGGCAACCATCTGGCTTGTGCTGCGGCATTGGCAGTACTCGATGTGTTTGAAGAGGAGCATCTGGTGGAGAATGCTCATGAGGTAGGTGAATACCTGATGGAACAATTGAAAGCAATTAAGAGCGACAGAATCAAGGATGTGCGCGGTCGCGGACTGATGATAGGCATCGACTTAGATTGTCCACATCAGGACGTGCGCAAGCCACTGATCTACCAAGAGCATTGCTTCACAGGCTGTGCAGGTACGAACATTCTGAGACTATTGCCACCCCTGTGCTTGACAAAACAAGATGCAGACGACTTTGTAGAACGATTAAAGAGAGTATTATGAAGATATCAGTCATTGGAGCTGGCGCCATGGGTGGTGCCATTGTTGAGGGACTCATCAAGGGTAACTATATAGACAACAAGGACATCTGCGTAAGCGACCCCTCACGCACTGCACTGGAGCGATTTACAGAGAAAGTACAGAACATCACAACAGACAACTGCATGGCAGCCATGGGTGGCGAGGTAGTATTCGTAGTGGTGAAGCCTTGGTTGGTAGAAAAAGTACTGAAAGACATCAAGGAGGTGCTGGACTATGCCCATCAACGACTCATCGTGGTGGCTGCAGGCATCAGCAGCGAACAACTGAAGACATGGCTCGACAAGGATGGACAGATGATTTCCACATGGCTGTGCATCCCTAACATTGCCATCGCCCAATTGGCATCTATGTCATTCCTGGTTCCCGTCGCTGAAGCTGAGACTCAGCAGACTGAACAGATAAAGGAACTGCTGGACTCAATGGGACAGACCATCGTGACAGAAGAGAAACTGCTGGGGGCAGGCACAACACTCGCCTCATGCGGTATTGCCTATGCCATGCGCTATATCCGTGCAGCCAGTGAGGGTGGTGTGGAATTAGGTTTTAAGGCAGATCATGCCAAGCAGATAGTGATGCAGACGATGAAGGGTGCCGTAGAGCTATTACAGGCTACAGGACTGCATCCTGAGGCTGCCATCGACTTGGTGACAACCCCTGGTGGCGTGACCATCAAGGGGCTGAACGAGATGGAGCATAATGGCTTCACTTCAAGTGTTATTAAAGGATTAAAAGCAGGAGCGAAATAATTATGGATGAACAACTGAAACAGATTGGCGAACGTCTGCGTGGACTGCGCGACGTGCTGGACATTCCGATGAGCGAGATGGCAGAGACCATCGGCATTGAAACGGAAAAGTATGAGAAGATAGAACAGGGTGAGTTGGATATTACCATCTCAAACCTGATGAAGATAGCCCACAAGTATGGTGTATCGACCGAAGAGCTGATTTTTGCCGAGGCTCCACACATGAAGTCATACTACGTGACTCGTAAGGGACAGGGTATGTCCATCGAGCGCACCAAGGCTTATAAGTATCAGTCGCTAGTGGGTGGTTTTGTCAACCACAAGGCCGACGTGTTCATCGTGACCGTAGAACCCAAGCCTGGGGTAAGAACCATCTATAAAAACACGCACCCAGGTCAGGAGTTCAATATGGTGCTGGAGGGTAAGATGGAACTCTACATTGGAGGCAAGACCATCATCCTGGAAGAGGGCGACTCGATTTATTTTGACTCCACCAAACCTCATGGCATGCTGGCCATTGGCGAGAAGGCGGTGAAGTTCCTTGCATTTACGGTAGAATAAACTAGACTTATGATAGAAAGATTTTTAAAGCAGACTAAGTTTACGTCTGTAGAGGATTATAACAAGAATCTGGAATTCATCATTCCAGAGAATTTCAATTTCGCCTATGACGTCATGGATGCGTGGGCTGAGGAGGCTCCTGAGAAGTTGGCCATCCTCTGGACTAACGATCAGGGCGAAGAGATACGTACCACATACGGACAATTGAAAGAACAGACTGATCAGGCAGCATCTTATCTGATGTCTATCGGCATTGGCAAGAACGACCCTGTGATGCTGATTCTAAAGCGTCACTATGAATGGTGGGTTATCATGCTGGCGCTTTGTAAGATTGGAGCCATCGTGATTCCTGCCACCCACATGCTGACCAAGCACGACTACGTCTATCGTAATCAGCGAGCCTCGGTAAAGGCCATCATCTGTGCCGACGACGACTATATCATCAGTCAGATCAAACTGGCTATGCCTGAAAGTCCGACGGTGAAGCAATATATTACCCTGCGCGATGAAGAAGGCTTCCGCAACTGGAAGGCAGAGTGGCAACAGGCACCCAAGTTCCAACGTCCAGCCTTTGTCAACGAGAATGATGATACGATGCTGATGTATTTCACCTCTGGAACCAGTGGCGAACCAAAGATGGTGGCTCACGACTATCTCTATGCGATGGGGCATCTGTCAACAGGCTGCTTCTGGCATAACCTCCATGAGGGTTCACTGCATCTTACCGTTGCTGATACGGGTTGGGGCAAGGCCGTATGGGGTAAGTTCTATGGCCAGTGGTTTGCTGGTGCGACAGTGTTCGTTTATGATCACGAGAAGTTCAATGCAGACAATCTGCTTCGTCAGATAGAGAAATACAAGGTGACATCATTCTGCGCTCCTCCTACCATTTATCGCTTCATGATTCGCGAGGACCTCTCCAAATATGACCTGTCTTCACTTGAATACTGCTGTACTGCTGGTGAAGCCCTGAATCCTGCCGTGTTCGAGAAGTTCTATGAAAAGACGGGCATCAAGATGATGGAAGGTTTCGGACAGACAGAAACCACTATGACATTGGGCACCTTCCCTTGGATGGAGCCAAAACCAGGAAGTATGGGTATTCCCAATGCACAATACAATATCGACCTGCTTCGCGCTGACGGCACCTCGTGTGAGGATGGTGAGAAGGGTGAAATCGTCATCCGTGTAGGCGACAAGAAACCAATCGGACTCTTCAAGGGTTACTATCGTGACGACGAGAAGACGCGTGAGGCTTGGCACGATGGCATCTACCATACAGGCGATATGGCTTGGCGCGATGAGGACGGCTACTACTGGTTTGAGGGTCGTATCGACGATGTCATCAAGTCTTCTGGCTATCGCATCGGTCCGTTCGAGGTAGAATCGGCACTGATGACCCACCCTGCTGTTGTCGAGTGCGCCATCACAGGTGTGCCTGATGATATCCGCGGTATGGTGGTAAAAGCTACCGTAGTGCTGGGCAAAGAATGGAAAGACAAGGCTGGCGACGAGTTGGTAAAGGAACTGCAGCAGCACGTGAAGAAGGAAACGGCTCCTTATAAATATCCGCGTATCGTAGAGTTCGTAGATGAGTTGCCAAAGACCATCTCAGGAAAGATTCGTCGTGTAGAAATCAGACAGAAAGACGAGAAGAAATAAACAATGAGAAGGATTGTTGTAAAAATCGGCTCTAATGCACTAACCCGTCCCGATGGTAGGCTTGATGTTACGCGTATGTCGGCACTCGTGGACCAAATTGCGTGGCTGCGCGCCCAAGGATGCGAGGTCATTCTGGTATCATCAGGTGCCGTAGCTTGCGGACGCCGCGAACTGGATATTGAACATGAACTCGACTCCGTTGAACAGCGTCAGTTATTCTCAGCAATGGGACAAGCCAAGTTGATAGGCCTTTATTACGATCTCTTCCGCGAGTATCATATCCACGTAGGTCAGGTGCTCACCATGAAGGAGAACTTCCAACCTGGCGAGCAGTATCGCAATCAGCAGGCCTGTATGCGTGTGATGCTCGAGAACGGTGTTCTGCCTATCGTCAATGAAAACGACACGGTATCAGTAACGGAGTTGATGTTCACCGATAACGATGAATTGTCAGGACTGATAGCCCAGATGATGCAAGCCGACACGCTCATCCTGCTGTCAAATATCGACGGCATCTATACAGGCAACCCCTCCGACCCACAGTCGCAGCTCGTCAAGAATGTAGCGCCAGGTACAGACCTCTCACAATATATCCAGACCGAGAAGAGTTCTGCCGGTCGTGGTGGTATGCAGTCGAAATATGCCACCGCATCGAAGATTCAGGCTGCAGGCATCTGCGTCATCATTGCCAACGGCAAGCGCGACAACATCTTGATTGACTTGGTTCAACAGAAAGAGAACGTACCACACACTGAATTTATTCCATGCAACTGAAAGAGACTTTTGAAAACGTAAAGGCTGCTTCGCGCAAGTTGAACCTGTTGAGCGACCTGCAGCGTAACGAGATACTGAAAGCAGTGGCAGACGCCATCATCGCCAAGAAGGGTACCATCCTAGAAGCAAATGCGCTGGATCTGGCAAAGATGGATAAGCAGAACCCACTGTACGACCGCCTGCAACTGACCGAGAAGCGACTGGCCGACATCGCCGGCGACATGCGCAACGTGGCTAGTCTTCCTTCGCCCTTAGGACATATCACAAAGGAGAAGACACTGCCCAATGGACTGCGCCTGCATAGGGTAAGTGTGCCTTTTGGCGTTATTGGTATGATTTACGAGGCAAGACCCAATGTGACCTACGATGTGTTCTCACTTTGTTTCAAGAGTGGTAATGCGTGCGTGCTGAAGGGTGGCAGTGATGCAGATTTGTCGAACCAAGCTGCAGTAACTTTGATTCACGAAGTGTTGACGAGCTATGGTGTTAACCCTGATGTAGTAACCTTGCTGCCCGCGACCCATGAGGCCACTGGCGAACTGCTGAACGCTGTGGGCTACGTAGACCTGTGCATTCCACGAGGAGGTAGACGCCTCATCGACTTTGTACGCGATACAGCACGCATACCCGTGATTGAAACAGGTGCTGGGGTAGTAAACACCTACTTCGATAAGGATGGCGACCTGGAGATGGGCAAGAAGATTATCTGCAATGCCAAGACACGAAGGGTATCGGTATGTAATGCGCTGGATTGCTTGATAGTTCACGAGAGTCGTCTAGGTGAACTTTACGAATTAGTAGAACCTCTGTATGAGCATAAGGTGACTATCTATGCTGATGGCTCTGCTTACCAATTACTCGATGGAAAATATCCTGAGGTTCTATTGAGGCCAGCCACTGCGGAGAGCTTCGGCACAGAGTTCATGGACTATAAGATGGCTATCCGTACGGTGGCGTCATTGGAGGAAGCCATTGAGCACATCGACCTGTATGGTTCTGGACACAGTGAGGCTATCATTACCCAAAACGAGGAAACAGCTCGCCGATTCCAACAAGCCGTAGATGCAGCCTGTGTCTATTGGAACGCCCCCACCTCGTTTACTGATGGAGCCCAGTTCGGACTTGGTGCAGAGATTGGCATCTCGACACAAAAGCTAGGGCCAAGAGGTCCGATGGCATTAGAAGAGATTACCACCTACAAGTGGATTATAGAGGGAGAAGGACAGGTGCGAGCATAGTTTGCAAATTAAGAGTAAAAGATTGAGAATCAAGAGATATGAGAACATTTATCAATGTAGAAGATATCGGTCCATTGGAGAAAGCAATGGCCGAAGCAATGGAGATTAAACAAGACCGTTATAAGTATCAGCATCTGGGCAAGAACAAGACCTTGATGATGATATTCTTCAATAACTCACTGCGCACCCGTCTGTCAACCCAGAAGGCTGCCATGAATTTAGGCATGAACGTCATCGTGCTGGATGTGAATGCAGGTGCCTGGAAACTGGAGACGGAGCGTGGCGTCATCATGGACGGTGACAAGAGTGAGCATCTGCTGGAAGCCATTCCTGTGATGGGTTGCTACTGCGATATGATTGGCGTGCGCTCGTTTGCAGGACTGACCGATCGTGAGTACGACTATGCCGAAACAGTGCTGAACCAGTTTATCAAATACAGCGGTAAACCCGTATTCGCTATGGAAACGGCAACCGTTCACCCCCTGCAGGCTTTTGCCGACCTCATTACCATTGAGGAGTATAAAAAGGTAGAACGCCCCAAAGTCGTCCTCACATGGGCTCCCCACTGCCGTGCTTTGCCACAGGCTGTGCCCAATAGCTTTGCCCAGTGGATGAATGCTGCTGATGTAGATTTCGTCATTACTCATCCTGAGGGTTATGAACTTGATCCAAAATTTGTGGGTAATGCTCGTGTGGAGTATGATCAGAAGAAAGCCTTCGAGGGTGCCGACTTCATCTATGCCAAGAACTGGAGTAACCCTGGTGTTACCAATCTTGCAGATTATGGTAAGATTACATCGAAAGACATGTCATGGACGGTAGATACAGAGCATATGTCATGGACCAACAATGGTAAATTTATGCATTGTCTTCCTGTACGTCGCGGTCTTATCGTAACCGACGATGTGATAGAGAGCAAGAACTCTATCGTCATACCAGAAGCAGCCAACCGTGAGATTAGCTGTTCAGTAGTCATCAAGCGCATGCTTGAGGCTTTATAAACCCTTATGGACTTTAGCTGCGCCTTTCGCAGCTAAAGTTCACATTTTAACTGTTATCGGTTCACCCTGATACTCGACAACCTTTGAGGTGTTGTCGGGCAAAACAATAGTGAACTTTCGCGACTGCAACATGCCAGGGTAGTTGCCCTTGCGCTGTCCGATAGTCAGGGTGCGGGTGTGGTCGTTCCAGGTCATTGGAATGGTAGTATAAACTCCACGCTCGTAGTTGTAGTTATCGCCCTCATCCTCGTAAAGGGTAAAGGTGGCATCAGCACCAGGATAGACACGCAGCTCAAGATGGTCCCAAGCCTTCTCACCGACATACTGCATCTCAGGACCTAGAGGCAGAATGCTACCAGCACGGACGAACATCGGCACACGGTCGAAGGTGGTCTGCGACGAAACCTCCTGTCCACCTTTCAGGCGGGCACCCGTCCAGAAGTCATACCAATAAGTTCCCTTAGGCAGATATTTCACGGTGGTCTTCGTGGTCCCCCAATCAACACTTCTTCCATCACCCATCTTACTTCTTACATCCTTGCGGTCCCATCCTGTCATAGCATCTTCCTTGATAATCTTCTCCTCCGTATATTGAGCCTCAACAATAGGAGCGGCAAGGATAGAACGGCCGAACATAAACTCGTCGGGCATGTTCCACACACGCTTATCAGTAGCAAAGTCGCTGAACAAGGGACGCAGGTAGCTCTCATTATTGCTTGTCACCTGCCAAGCCATACTATATATATAAGGTATAAGGCGATAGCGCAGGCGAATGGTCTTCTCAATAGCATCGTAAACGGGCTCGCCTTTCTTCCCGAACTGCCAGATTTCACGAGGCGCGTCAGCACCATGACTGCGGAACACAGGACAGAAAAGCCCATACTGCATCCAGCGTACATAAAGTTCTTGGAACTGAGGATTGCGAGGAGCAGAACCAGGTCCACGCGTATTGTACGAGTTGCAGAAGAAACCACCGATATCCGTATTGAAATTGGGATTACCCGTCAATGTGTAATTCAAGCCTGCAGGCACCTGCTTGCGAAGCATATCCCACGAAGAAGCCACGTCGCCACTCCACATATTAGAACCATAATGCTGTTGACCTGCAAACGAACTTCGTGTCATGATAAACACACGCTTATCGGACGACTCCTTACGCTGAGCTTCATAGACACCACGTACTGTCTCCAAGGGGAAGGCATTGCGGAGCGAACGCCACGTACCATTACCTGCTTTATGGTCATAGTCGGAAGGACGAGGATTGAAGAAGTCCGGATCCGTAGAGTCCATCCACCAAGCATCCGTTCCATAGTCGAAAAGGCGCTTCAAGTGTTTCCAGTAGATGGCTCTGGCCACAGGACTAAAAGCATCATAGACCTTCACGCCCGACGGATAATCCATACGAGGAGGCCAGATATGCGACAAGCCACTCTGAGGCCATGTCTCGAAAGGGAACAGAAGACCCTGCGCATCCAGTTCTCGGAACTGCTGGGTCTGAGGACCGAAACTCGCCCAGATGGAAATCATGAAATGAGCATGTTTCTGATGTACGTTCTTGATGAGTTGCTGACCATTAGCAAAATCTTCAGAAAGGAAGTCCATCGCATTCCACAGATAGTTGGAGCCCCAATACTGCCAATCCTGCACAATACCATCGAGGGGCACCTGCAACTCTCGATACTTGTCGACAATGCTTTCCGTCTCTAAAGCACTCTTATAGCGTTCCTTTGACTGCCAAAAGCCGTAGGTCCAGAGAGGGAACATAGGAACGTCGCCAGAAAGTTGGCGCATCTGTGCTATGACTCCATCGGCAGATCCACCATACATGAAATAATAATCTACGATACGACCCACTTCCGAAGAGAACGACATACCGTTTTGCACATCGTCGTTGAAATCCGTAGGAGAGTAATTGTCCCAATAAATACCCCACCCCTTGATGCTCTGCAACACATTCTGGAAGTCCTCCAGGTTCGACTGCTCCATGCGTTTATGGATGCCTCGACGATTCAACTTACCATCCTGAATGGTACCCAAGCCATAAACGGGCTCGTCCTTGTCAAGCGAAAAAGACTGGGTGACACAATAGGCACCTGCATCAGCACCTTCCGTAAGCGGTTCAAAAGTAGTAGCCTTTTCTTTCAGCAGATTCTTCCCTTTATGCTGAAACTGCAACTGTCCTGTGCGCTTGTCGATGATAACCGTCAGCAGAGCACTCTTTGCTACCATCGCAGAAGCCGATTCTTTGATAGATATGTCTAGATTTTCCTGAGGAACCATTGTTACCACCAAACCTTCTTTTGTCTGGTCTATCGTTTCTCCAGGACACTTTACCACACGAACAATCTCTGGTGAGAAGAAAGTCACCCGTGTTACCACTCCATTTGCTCTCACTTCCACTTCCTGTGAAGACTTTGCCTGAACATGTGCTATCGCAACAAACAGACAGATAAAGGTTAATAGTCTAGTCATGATTCCTAATTTGGGGTCAAAAATACAAAAAACTATTGAGTTGTACAAATTAATAGGAAAACTTTATGTAATTTTAAAACTTTATGTAATTTTGCAGGCAAATAAAGGAAAATAGCTATGATATCATTTGAATGCGATTACAACAATGGGGCACATCCGAAAGTGCTTGAAAACCTAATACGTTATAATGACGCAAAACCTACTCCCTATGGTTTCGACGAGTTTTCTGAGCGTGCTAAACAGCGCATCCGCGAGGCCTGTGGTATGCCCGATGCCCAGATATTCTTCTTGACGGGTGGAACACAGACCAATGCCACCACCATCGACTCGATGCTCTATCAGTACGAGGGCGTCATCTGTGTAGGCTCTGGACACATCAATGTTCATGAGGCTGGTGCCGTAGAGTTCACGGAGCATAAAATCATCACCATCGCTGACAATATGGGCAAGATGGAGGCTAAGACGCTCGACAAGTATCTGGATGACTTCATGCACGACGGCAACAATGCCCATGCCGTGTTCCCTGGTCTGGTCTATATTACATTCCCCACCGAACTGGGTACACTTTATACAGCTCAGGAGTTAGACCAAATCTACAAGGTGTGTCAGCATTATAACATCCCTCTGTATATTGATGGTGCTCGTCTGGGCTATGGACTAATGTCCGATGAGTGCGACATTACCCTGCCCTATCTGGCTCGCCATTGTGATGTGTTCTATATTGGAGGTACAAAGATTGGTGCTCTGTGTGGCGAGGCTGTTGTCTTTACCAATCGGCAGGCTCATAAGCACTTCTTCTCTATCCAGAAGCAACATGGTGCTGTAATTGCCAAGGGTGCACTGATAGGCTTGCAGTTTGAAGCACTCTTTACTGACGACCTCTATTTCAAACTATCTCGCCACGCCATTGATATGGCGATGCAGATGAAGCAAATCTTCCAAGAGAAAGGCTATGAATTCTGGCTCGACTCGCCTACCAACCAGCAGTTTGTTATCCTGCCCGATGCCAAGGTGGAGGAACTCTCACAAAAGATGGACTTCACCCATTGGGGGCAAACGGAAGGTCATCGAACCATCTGTCGTTTCGTCACCAGTTGGGCAACGACAAAAGAAGAATTAAACGAATTGAAGCGCCTGTTATAGGCGCTTCTTTAGTTTCTTGACTTTCTTCTCCACTTGTTTGATAATCTCGTCAGGATGCCAATTGCCAAACACATTATTAATTGTATATCGGGCTGCATCCTCACTATTCATGATGGTTTCATCGGTATGTCGCTGTTCCGTGACGATTTCCTGACCATTTTCCATCTTCTTACGTTTCATCGAGAACGTCAGCACGTTGGTCTTGGGGGTAATATCATTACCTTGCGCATCCATCGTACCATATTCCTTAAAGACGCTCGTTACCGTATTCATACCATGTGTATCAAAACGGTTGGGATTCAGTTTCTCTGGCGAGAGCAGGGTGGTATAAAGCCAGATGCAACGGGGAACAGAATGCCATCCACGAGCATACTCGAAGGGAGAAACAAGGTTCTCAATGGTACAATGGTTGAACACATAGCCCCAATCGGTCTTGGAAGTCTTGGGAGCTGCAATCACATCACGACCAGAACCATTTGCTGTACGCTTCTCTGTCACAATGCGACAACGCTCAAACCACACATCACCATCGCCACAGATAAAGTCTACTGTACCATGAATCTCTGAGTCCTGAAAGTAATGCTGGCATAAGTCGTTATCACTATAATAGGTGTCTTGATAGGAAAGCAAGCACACTCGATTGCAGATAGTATGTGTACCCTTATCCTGCAAGGTAACGGCCCTGCCTGCAGAACCAGCAGCATAATAATCCAGGTCATTCTTCAGCGTCAAGTCCTGGAAATAGTTGTTCGAGCCGCGATTCACGAAAACAGCAGTCTTACTGATACCTTCTTGTTTGATGTCGGGCTTATTCTGGATGATGGTTCCATCCATGCTCTGTCCTATCAGCGCAATGTTATGACCCGTAATCTTGGTCAGCACCGTTCCTCCTAAGTCGTAGAATCCGTCAGGAATCAGGATATAGAAGGGTTTTGAATCTTTCTCTGCATTCTTCTTGTTGGCAACTTCGATAGCCACTAGCAAAGCCTTCACGTCACCTTGAGGGATATACATCACCTCTTGGGCTTGCATTGTCATCGTAGCCCACAGGCACACGAATAAAAACAGGTTTCTTTTCATCTTAGTTCAGTTTATAATGTTTCTTTAGTTTCTTGCTCGTCTTTTCCAACTTCTTAAGCACCTTTGCGGGTTGCCACTCACCAAAAACGTTCTTGAGGGTATATTGCTCGGCCTCCTCCTTTTTCATGATGGTTTCTGCCACGAAGGGATTGGTATGGTCACGAAGTGTGAAGGTCACCACATTGGTCTTTGGCGTGATGTCACGACCTTGCGCATCTCTCGTACGATATTCCTTGAAATAGTTGCAGGAAACCTTCATTCCCTCTGCATCAAAACGGGTGGGCACTAGCTTTTCAGGGGTCATCAGCGTGGTGTACATCCATACACAACGTGGATTAGTATGCCACGTACGTCCGTAGTTAAACGCAGAAACGATGTTCTCTATCGTGCAATGGTTGAACACATAGCCCCAAGGTGTTTCCGACGTACGTGGTGCAGCGATGATGTTCGTTCCACTACCATCAGGTGTTCGCTTCTCCGTCACAATCTTACAACCCTCGAACCACACATCGCCAGCACCGCAAATAAAGTCGAGCGTTCCATGAATCTCGCAATCCTGCATATAGCTCTGGCATCGCTCGTTATCAGAATAATAGGTGTCCTGGTACGACAGCATGCGCACTCGATTGCAAATGGTCATTGTTCCTTTATCCTGCAACGTCACGGCTCGCCCATCGGGCTCGCAGCGATAGTAGTCCAAGTCATTCTTCAACGTCAAGTCCTGATAGTAGTTGTTTGAACCACGATTCTGGAAAACGGCAGTCTTGCTGATGCTCTCTATCTTAATGTCGGGCTTGTTCTGAATAACCACTCCCTCCATGCTCTGTCCTATGAGAGAGACGTTATGTCCTGAAATGCGGGTAAGCACCGTTTCGCCAAGGTCGTAGAAACCATTGGGAATCAAAATGTACAAGCGCTCCGCATCCCTCTCTGCATTACGACGATTAGCCTCTTCTATGGCATCGAGCAGACTTCGTGCGTCGCCCCTCTTCACGACAATAACCGGTTGCGAAAGGCTAACATAGGACCATATTATACAGGATAGGAATAGTAGAATTCGTTTCATTTACAGTTTATTTTGCTTGCAAAGATAGTTCTTTTCCTGCGCATCCACAAATTTTTTCCTATAAAACTGCACGGATTTGATTTTTTTGCAGTACCTTTGCACCCGCTTATTACATAGCATCGGGATGTAGCGCAGTTGGTAGCGCACTACGTTCGGGACGTAGGGGTCGGGCGTTCGAGTCGCCTCATCCCGACAACGCAAGGTTGTCAATCGCAGGAGTTGGCCCTGCAACCGCTTAAAACAAACTGGCAATAAGTTCCTGACAGTCAGTACGTTGTAAAGAATGGTGGTCGAGTAATCGGCCACCTTTTCTTTTTGGCGTTCACGAAATTTTTGGCGTGTTTTTGGCGTGATAACATTATTTAACGAGCTATCGCTCCATTTATACTGAATTGAATTGTATTAGTTTGCAAAATGATAGGCAAACAGATTTGATTTAATAATGCTCTTGGCGTTTGACTCTCGCCCTGCTTTAGTTCTTCGACGAGCGAAGCGGCAAAGCCGAGCGGTGGACGGGTATGCTCATTCAATTGTAAAATAGCAATAGACGCTTTGCGGATTGCTTTGCCCTGATTTGAGAAAATCCTTGGCGATGCGGAATTCCTTTCCACGCTCGAAGTCATATTTGTCCGGCTCCACGTGGATACTGAACTGGCGGGAACTATGTGGGGCGAGTTCGTAGCCAATATCGTTAAAGGCATAGACGGCTCCGTCTTTTCTCGGCTTGATAGGCAATGCCTTCCACTCTTTATTTATCCGTTGTTCGATGGTGTATGCCTCGCCTGTCATACAAGTGCTGTCGGTATTATTAACCATTTCCACGACAATAGAGTCTAATGGAAGTTTCAGTATCCTCCGTATAAGGGAGTCGGTTTGCGAGAGACTTTTGTCGGTGATGACGAGGCGCAGGGTATCTGCACTGGTTACGGCCTCAGTACTGTCCGTCGGCTGTACCACATCTGCCACCGCCTGCCGTGCCGTTGGACGACAAGAGGCGAATGCGAGGGTGGCAATCAGGAGGAAGAGAAGTTTTGCTTGTTTCATTTCGCTTTTATGGACACAGGTGAAAGGAATTCTTCAAGAATATAATGCTCAATAGATTCTGCAGACATACCTGAGAAATCTGCTACGACTTTGCCTTTGTGGATATATGTAATCTCATCGCATATATCAGCTATTGCAGAAACAATGTGTGAGGACAGTATGACACATTTCCCCTCTGCTTTCATCTCCTTCAGCCATTGTCTGAGTACAATCGTCCCCGCAAGGTCTATGCCGTTGAAAGGCTCGTCCATGATGATAATATCATTGTCCTGAAGCATTATCGTCAGCAGCATCAGCCGTTTTTTCATACCCATGGAGTATCTGCTGGCATATCTGCCGAGAGGCAAGGCGAACTTGTCATTAAGCCTTTCTATCTCATCCCTGCCAACGTCCTTCCCTTTTGCACGGAGACAGAACTCGATGTGTTCCATACCTGTGACGTATGAGTAGTAAAATGGAGTGTCACCCATATAGCCAATCTGTCTGTCCTCACTGACAATTACAGTGCCGTCATACAGCTCTATCCCTGCTATACATCTGAACAGCGTACTTTTGCCCGCTCCATTCTCTCCCATGACACCATAGACCTTACCTTCATGAAAGGTATGGCTGAAGTTGTCTATGACTGTCAACTCACGATATTTCTTGGTAAGATTCCTAACCTCTATCATAATTTGTATTTCCTTACTATTGAATAGGCCTGAAAAGCCAAGACGCCTGATGCTATTATGGAGAACGGCATGGCCTGTGGCACAATTAACGACACAAAGAATATGGCATTCAAGACCATAAAAGCAATCACTTGTAAGATGTCATCTCCGCTGTTGGTACCACCGCTTACGACGCAAAGCATTTCCACTTGAAACAACAAGAGGCTTGCGCAAAGATAGTACGATGCTGCCAAAAGCAACTGAGGCAGGCATGAATCGACAATTATCAGGCATACTATAAACGGAAGAAAGATTACACACACATTCCTCAAGGCATACAGGAGTTTAAATTTTAGAAACCTCGCAGCACTCCTGTAATTAAACAAGTACTCCACATGCCACTCACGCATCAGCAGCATGCTAAAGACGGAAACCGCAATCATACAGGCTACGACAACAAGATTACGATTCCCTACGTACACGCCTATCGCTCCTCCTGCCATTAGCGGCAGTAACAGAAGCATAGTCAAACGTCCTGTACGATGGTATTCATAGCTGCCAGAAGCCAAGAACGGGAAAGTGGGCAAGCGCAAGGAATAGCCTCCACAAGGAATAATGCTTACGAGTACCGAAGAAAGCGGAACGAGCACAACGCCGCAAAGTTCGCCGCGATGGAGGAAGAAGCAAAGAAAAGGGAATGACAAAAGCATATATTCTACTGAAAACAACATCTTCGTGTATCTCTTTCCAAAAACCGAGAAGAGAAATGCAGAGTCGCCGCGCGTGAAATGATAAGCCAGCAACAGGAAGACATAGAGCGATACACTGTAATATATAGGAGCAGAAACTAATCCTGTTACAGTAAGTATGCCCATGAGCAAAAAAAGAAATAAGGCGGGTGCAGCCATGACTCCCAAATCCTTAAGCATCCGCCACAGGCGTTTTGCCTTAAGTCCGAAATACAGCTTCAATACATTGCACATATTATCTCATTTCATATTCTGCCATAAGGGTGATGTTCTTCCCGTTATGTGTGATGGGATAGAAGAATCGGTAGCGGGTGGCTGGCGTGGGAAATACCTTGGGATTCAGTCTGCCGCTGACCTTCCTGCTTCCATTGGGGTCCACCTCATAGCCAATGTCATTGAACATCTCGTTTCGGGGCAGTTTGCGCCAGACTCCTTCCGAATCAAGGAATGCTATCTCGCAATGTTCGCCACAAGTCAATTCACTGCAGCTGTTGTTCCTGAGTATAAAGGTGACGGTCTCGGCTATAAGAGGAAAAACTTCTTTGGTGGGACGAATACTGATGCCCAGCGTATCGCTTACACCTGTCTTTGACATCCGTATGGGAGATTCTGGCCCTACAAATTTCAGAATGGGTGCATTGTAGACTTTCTGTCGGAACAGGCGACGGCGTTCTGCGGTGTTATAGATGAAGTTCACCTCTATGCCGTTAGCCACCGTACAATAACTGCTGATACAACCTGACAATTCTTTGCACTTGCTGAGCCGCTGCCCAATCGTGACCATGATGGCGTTCAGCTCATGCTCACTGTATTGTCTCGCAGGTTTGTCGGAAGCGGATGCCTCAGCATCATGCTCATTCCCTTCCTCCGCCAGTAGGGCTTCAACACTGTCAAGCCTGTGTGCCGATTCCCATGCCTCCTGCTTCTTCAATTCCACGGAATCGCTTGCAGATGATTCCGAGGCCGACAGGTTTGATGATGGACGGCACGAAAACAGAGCAAGAGCAAACAGGATGGATATTACCTTTTTCGTAACAAAGTTTATTCCGATATACATTCCAACAATATAGTATTTAGAAACTCGGTTCTGCATCTCCTCGCAGGAAATTCACCCTACCGTCTTCGTCCTTGGCATAATAGCCTTGGAAACGGAGCGTAGTCTTGTCGGCATAGTCGAATGTGGCAACGTAGGAGTAGGCCATGTATTTTCGCTCTTCGTCGTACTTTGCTTCCAGTTGCAGACAGTTTCGTTTCGTGCTGCCTTCGCCCTCTGGGTTCCAATATCTTAGCTGCCATGTTCCTGTAAATGTGCCGTTCATCGGGCCTTCCTCATCTCCCCAGCCTGTGGGCTGACCTGCATTCTGCCAATCTGTGTATTGCTCCTTGCCGTCGATAGTGACCAACTCGCGGCACTGCCATTTGCGAAAGCCAGTAAACGTTCCATCATCCTTGAAGGTCAGCCGCTCGAAGTAACGCTGCCGCTCTCCGATTTTCTCATAATGCCATGTCCCGGCCATGAGCGGCCCATACTGTTCATTCAGTTCTACGGTCTTTTCGTGTGCTTCTGGGTCGGCCCATTGCGGGTCGCTGCCGCAAGAGGCGAGGGAGAAAGCAGCAAGCATCGCAAAAGCGATTCTCCAGATTTTCATCGTTCTCATTTCTGTTGTTCTCTATTCTATTTTTATTGTTTCCACTATTATAAACGCTGTGAAGCGAGAAATCCTGTATCGCTGGGCATTAAATGTTCTTTATGTGTTATTTCGCATTTGAAGCAGGCAGCTTTGGCACTGTGGCCGACGGCTGCCCGCCTGTCGAGAACGATTACTAAAGCCGTAAAAACGACTCCTTGAGTTAGATAATGAATTACAGGTCTTAGCTCGCGAAATATGAAATCCAATGTAGCGTATAGTACAATACATGCTACAAACAATATCAGAGCTTTGCGAATATATTTCGTCATAATGAGTAAGATTTAAATTCCTATTTAGTTATATATGTGTTACCAATGAGAAGCATCACAGTTACTTAGCTGATTGAATACCTCTGGAATGAAGATAGGATTATTGTTGTCCATTCCTATTCTGACCATGATTAGATTCTTGTACGGATTGACATAGAGAACCTGCGCACAGATTCCGAGGGCGTAATAACCAGGATATTTGTCTTTATCGGCACCATAACTGCTTACGTTGTACCAATTGAAGTGATAGCCGTTGTTGTTGGTGTCGTATGCTGTTGACTGCCGTATCCATTCTTCACTGACGATGCGCTTGCCATCCCACATGCCATGATGGAGATAGAGACGGCCTATTTTTGCAAGGTCTTTCATCGTGAGGGTAAGTCCACCGAAAGTGTGGGGTACACGATGTCTGTGGCTGTCAATGTTCATCAAAGCGGGCGATTCCATTTGCAGCGGTTTCCATACTTTCTCGCTAATGTAATCTACAAAATGCTTTTTAGTGGCACGCTCAATGACAACTCCAAGAATCTGAGCAGTCATGCTTTCGTAGCGGTGTTCTGTACCCGGTTCACAGCGAAACTTCAGCCTACGTATCTGCTTCATAACGTTGTGCCCATAGTTCAGCTTCGCTATGGCAAGTACTCGTTTCAAATCTTTCAAATGAAGATAGTATGTGTCATCGAAGTCTAATCCACTTCGCATATCCAGCAGGTGGCGGATAGTCAGTCGCTGCCACATCGGGTCTTTCTTCTTGAGCTCTGGTATATATTCAGTGACAGCATCGTCAATGCTGCGGATATAGCCGTCATCTACCGCAATTCCACACATAAGTGAAGTGACGGATTTTGTAACGGAGAACACCGTGGCCAAGCGGTCAGAGGAAATGTCACCCCAATACTTTTCATACACGATGCTGTCGTTATGGATAATGAGAACACCCTGTGTTTCGCTCTTGCCTTCTAATGCTTCTGGTAGCGTAATATTTTTGCAATACTTTCCCTGTGTATAGTAATGCAAGGTGTCAATCCAATAGGCTTTGCTTTTGGCAACAGGGAAGTTAAACACAGACCTGCCTTTTGCAATAGTGTCATAGGCGTGATGTTCAAAACTATAAATGCCGGGGCCGTCCGTGCCGTCTTTTAAATATCCTCTAATGGCGGAGCATGAGGTTATCAAAAGTCCTATAATCACGAAAATCACCCCTCGCATTTTACTTTGATGATACCACATAATTCTTGTTAATCTTAAATTCCGATTTACTTGTCGGTATTTGTTTTATCCTTTTTTCCTGCCCAATAGTTCAAATACAACCCTATTAGACCCAATACACTCGAGCAAACGCCAAGTAATTTAGGTTTCTCCGGGAAAGACAGCCATAAAATAATGAGTATAGCAATGATTACTGCATAAGATACTAATAATTTTTTATTCATATGTTTTTACTCTGTTTTAAATTCCGATTTATCAGTTTCGTTAATCAGAAGCAAGGGTACGAGGATTTTTTGGTGTTCACAACACTTTCCTCCACGCCATAATCAGCTCATCAGGGTATCTCAGATTCTTAGAAAGAAAATTTGCGAGCGCTTTTTGCCCACCTTTGAACTCCGGATTTGTTTTGTCAGCAGAGACAGTCAGAGTGCTGTCTGTATGCATAACAGTTATGTCCTGTGCCAACATTCCCAATGCGATGGTAGTCAGTGAAATAGTTAAAAATAATCTTCTCATAATTCTTGTATTGTTTGCTTTGTGATAATTTTCTGTTTATCTTCCTCATTATATTCATGTTATTTCCCTCTACTTATTCCACCTACTACGTCGCTGTTCTCGATGGTGGTCTCGGTTTTCTTTACGCTGGCTTTCAGCTTTCCGAAGCGGTAGGTGAAGGCAAGGAGGAAGTAACGACCATTTTCGTTTCTGGTGTTGTCACCCCAACCGAGAATATCACCTTGGACGGTACGGGTTCGGGAGTGTTGATTCTTGTGCTTCCTGCTTCTTCAATTCTACAGAATCACTTGCAGATGATTTCGATGTCGGCTGATTTACTACTGGGCGGCACGAAAACAAAGCAAGAGCAAACAGGATGGATATTACCTTTTTCGTAACAAAGTTTATTCCGATATACATTCCAACAATATAGTATTTAGAAACTCGGTTCTGCATCGCCTCGCTGGAAATTCACCCAACCGTCTTCGTCCTTGGCATAATAGCCTTGAAAACGCAGGGTTGTGTCATCGGCATAGTCGAATGTGGCGACGTATGAGTAGGCCATGTATTTACGTTCGTTATCGTAGTGTGCTTCCAGTCGCAGACAGTTACGCTTTGTGCTGCCCTCTCCCTCTGGATTCCAGTACCCCAACTGCCAAGTCCCTGTAAACGTGCCGTTCATCGGCGCTTCATCGCCCCAACCTGTGTCATCTAACACATTTGTCCAGTCAGTATATTGCTCATTGCCGTCGATGGTGACGAGCTGACGAGATTGCCATATCCGCATACCCGTAAATGTCCCATCTTCGTTGAACGTCAGCCGCTCGAAGTAACGCTGCCGCTCTCCGATTTTCTCATAATGCCATGTCCCGGCCATGAGCGGCCCATACTGTTCATTCAGTTCTACGGTCTTTTCGTGTGCTTCTGGGTCGGCCCATTGCGGGTCGCTGCTGCACGCTGTCAGTACAAGAGCAACGAGGGAAAAGAGTAATGCCATTTTCTGTTTCATGCTGTATTTACCTGTTTTCGATGATTTTTGTGAGTTCCAATATTATCTGTGTATCGCCTAATGTTTGACGAAGGCTCAGTTGGTAGGCTTTATTACTCGAAACACTATAGTATTTTGCAAAGCCATCAGCATCAACGAGTGTAAGAACACGCCTCACGGCATCATAGGTGTAGGTGCCCCTTTCCACAACGGATGTCATTGTTCCATCGGTATGGTAGCAGATGATTTGGTAGTCGGTCTCGCGAAAGTCATAGACATATCGATATGCACTCTCTGTGTCGAACTTTTCTATCACGGTCTTGCCCTCCCTGTGTGTTGCCTGCCTGTTGAGCGACCATTGCGTTGAGGCTATAGATTCTATAGCTGTCAACATCATATTATTTTCATCTTCTTTGTCACAAGAGGCTAGGGAAAAGGCTGTAAGCAACACAAATACTATTTTCCAGATTTTCATTGTTGTCATTTCTTCTTTATCGTAAACTCTACTTTCTGGATACCCCGCTTATAAACATTGGCGAGGATGAGATTGTAGTGCAGCGTTTCGCCTTGTTTCATCGATTGCTTGACGTATGCCATTTCGCTCTCGGTAAGTATGTTCTTGAAGAGGAATCCTGAATGACTGCCCGGCACAAGGCGTATCTCATCGGTAAAAGGCGAAAGAACGTAGGCGTATGTTGCCTGATAACGGGCTCCTGCCTGCCATAGCGGGTGGCTCTTATCAAGAATGTTCTCCAGGTAGATTTGTGCATGCTTGTCAAATTCGGGAGTCGGCGTACCATCGGCGTATGTCATCTTGCCATCGGCATCCACCATGTATTCACCACCTTTAGCTATGGCATACTTCTCTACCGGACACTGCTGCTCATACTCTATGTCGGCTTCTGTCTTTACCTCTTTCTCCACAGGTTCTGCCACATCTTCCACTTTCTTGTCGGCGAGGATGCGCACCAGTTCGTATGTGCGGTTGCTGGCATCCTGGGGAGGGTTGGCCAAAATAGTCCGTTTCACGCGCAGCACGTATTCATGACCTCTTTCGTAAGTGAAGCCTTTGACTTCGCT